>LV_Brine_h2_0102DRAFT_1000271_pt1 | contig 19231 bp, 4 predicted proteins | sample LakVidmifraction_3_FD_10600 | JGI IMG/M metagenome (IMG submission 10600)
TATCGAAATGCCTACCTTTGGTACTTCTGAAGATTTAACGTGGGTAGATAAATATAAATAATAATTGAACGATGGCAAATTTATTTGAGAAACCAATAGCAACACAACCTATGAGTGAGTTCGTAGGACTACCCTTAGATTTTATATCTAAGAAATTAGAACAGAAACAACTAAAGTATGATACTGCTAAAGCAGATATTGCAGCGCAAGAGGACTCTATGTTAGGTCTAAAGTTTTTACCTGGGGATAGAGAACGTCACATGGAACTTCAAGGACAATGGGATGCAAAATTAGACCAAATAATTGAGAACGCTGGAGGAGACTACTCACAAATACAAGCACCTCTTGACCAATGGAAGCGAGCTATGAACCGTGAAATCAGTTATGGTGAGTTAGGTTTTCAAGGTCAGAATTATGCAGCTGCTCATTCTAAGTTCAAGAAATTAGATGAAATGCTTACCGAGGGAAAAATTAGAGAGGGAGGGTTAAATAGATTTAAACAGTCAATGCAAACTCACGTAACTACCTCTACTGAAGCAGGAGGATTTTCTGGGTTTAAAGGTTATAGCCCTTCTGCAGAAATGGACCCTCTAGGTGTAATACATGATACCATAGATGAAGTAGTTGCACAATCAGATGAAAATGGGTATGATGGGAGAACTAGGGGAAGAGTTCTTAGTGGGATTAATAACTTAATGCGTACTAACCCAAATATTATGAAGTCTTTACAGGAGCAGTATGGTGTTAGTCCAAAAGATCCTAACAATCCTGAGACCGAGGTAGAATACATGAATAAAGTAATAGAGGGTGTTATTGATGCTAAGGAATATCAAAATAAAATGAAGGATAAGAGTGTTAATGGCGTAGACTTTATGAACACTACTTTACAGCATGTAGGGTTACCTCAGAGGTCTAAAGGTAATAATAAATCTGTTGGGAACTCTATGATTCAAGCCAAACAACTACTTGGAATTACGGGTGATGCAGATGAATTCATAGCATCTCCAGAAGGTAAAGAACTTATAAGAGCTTTAGAATCTCAAGGAGAAGGAAAAATGCCAACAGACCCTACGGAAAGAGCTGCGTGGATTGATAACTTAGCTAATAAAAACAGAACTGTAAGTGTTCCTATTGATGGTAAAATGGCACCAGTAAGAGGTGTAGTGGTGAATGGAAAACTTATGAACCCTGATGCGTATCACGTAGACCAAGAAGGTAACCCAGTAGATTCAAGTGTAATTACTGAGGGTAAGAACCCTAAAGATATTGCTGTTACTCGAGGTATGGTTCCCTCTGGAGAATATATGGGTTGGATAGCTATTGTGGGTGCCGATGGACAGATGTATTTAGAAGAAAATACTAGTGATACTCTATTAAACTCAAAAGAGTACCAAAAAAATCAAATAGATTTAGTTGCTAACACTTTAACTCATAATAAAACAATAACTTTGAGGGGTTATGGTAATGTAGAAGGAGGAACTTATGAAGCTAGGTTCCATAAGGTTACACCAGAGGAAAGAGAGAAAGGCAATATTGATGTAACTACTTTATATAAGAATGGAGAGCCTATGTATAAATATTTTATAGACCCACGTACAAAATTACCTGTAGCACGTAAGCTAATAAAAAAGTAAACTATTATGATTGAATCAAATAAAGAGTTAGATGAAGATTTAACTATGTTGAATGGCGCACCTGATGAAGCAGAACAACTTGCTACAAACTTAGGGGACTTAGAACCTGAAGGTGAGCCTGTAGTTCCTACTGTAGAACCTGCAGAACCTCAGGGGTCTCAAATAGATTTTAGTACTTTTGAAGATGATGTTACAAATTTTGGACCTGAGTTACGTTCACAATCTGATGCAGATGAGTACATAAAAGGTTTACGTACTCAAGATGCAATGAGTAGATCTCAAGCAGAAGGTACTAGAGATAATGACCTTGATGCAGGAAAATCTACGAATGAATCTGTTAATTCTGTTAGGGCCCGAAATCAATCCGGAGGAATAAAATTTCTTAAAGCTATGGGCGGTGGTATTCTAGAGGGTGGGCTTATAGCATTAGAGCAAGCAGGTTATGTTGCAGATTTAGATACTTATACTAACATGTTTGGAGATGTGGAAGACTTATCAGGTAATGCTTGGACTAGACTTATGAAGGACACCCAAGAAGACCTTCGTCAATCAGAAACATTTAAGATTTATGAGGATGACCCTGATCCAAATAGCATATTTAGTAAGATATTCAAATGGACTTCTTTAGAATCAGCTGTTAGTTCTGGAGTAGGTTTTGGTATTACTGGTTTAGGTGCGGCCAAGTTGGTATCTGTATTAGGAGCTACTAAGAACTTTGCAGCATTAGCAGCAGCAACAGATAGAACTTTAGGAGTGGCAGGAGGTTCTGCAAAAGCATTCGTTGGGCCCTTAGCTACTTCAGCTATGTCAAATTTCTTTATGGGTCAAATGATGGCTACAGATACATACAATGTAGCTATGGAGCAAATGTCTCATCGTATAGGAGAAGGACCTGGACAATTAACTATGTTAGAAGCTCAGAAGATTGCCAACACTGAAGCACAAGATGTAGTTGCATTAAATATGGCATTATCAGTTACAGGACATATTAAATTTGGGGGGATATTTAAACGAAGAAGAACTGATATACTACTTAAAGATCCGACTATAGGGCGACAAGCACTTAATTTAATTAAGAGAGGTTCTCCTACTGCATTTGGAGAGAATGTATACCAAGAGATGATTCAGATGGAGCAAATTCACGATGCAAATGTTCTTGCAAAAACTGATAATGAGGATGAATACAGTGAAGACTATTGGACAAGAGTATCTCAACTTATGTTATCTGATAGAGCAGTTCACGCAGGAGCCTTAGGTGTCATAGGAGGTCCAATTCAATTTGCACTTATTCAACGTCCAATGATGGGTAAACAGATTGCGCAACAAAGGGCTGATTATAAAACACAGCAAGGTGTAATTAAAGTAGGTCAAGAACTTGCTTCAAATAACTTTAAAACATTTAGTGACTATACTAAAATTATTGATAAAGCAACTAAAAAAGGAGATATATCTGTAGCTAAGCTTACAGAACAAGCTCACTTAATTCATGAGGTAGCTCATCAAATTGAGTGGGGTACTTTAGATATGCTTAAAAAGGATATAGAATATATTTCAACTGCGGATAAAACTGATCCTAAAGTAGCAACTTTTGACGAAGGGTATCAAGAAAAAGCTGTAGAGTTCTTAGACCTTATAAATAATGCTGAATCTTACATGGGAAAGAACGGTAAAATTCCTAACATTGGAGGTATTGTGTATAACCGGTTAGTAAGTCAAAAAGTTGATGAAACTCGTAGAGAGGTAGTTGAAAGAAATATAGAAAATAGAAATAAATTAAAAGAAGTAACAGCAGTTAAATTTCCTAACGTAGAATTTGTAGATGGAGAAGCTAACTTTACTGATAGAGTTGAAGGAAGATTTGATAAGTTATCCGCAACTCAAACAACTGCACTTAAAGCTAAGGAGTCTATTCAAGATAAAAGTCTTATAGATTTTATACAGAATCGGGAAGAGTACGCTGATATTGAAAAAGATAGTAAACGTATAGAGAAGTTTGATAAACTATCTGTAAACTTATACCAGAAGTTTAAGCATATGATTAGTGAAGAAGGTCAGGCAGAACATTTACGTCTTCAAGCTAAAAACACAGAGAATTATGAAGAGAACGCTAAGAAGAAAAATGAAACCGAAGATACTATTAAAAAAGTAAAAGATAAAAATAGTAGGTATACAACATTTGGTGAGATGGAAGCTGCTGATGTTGGAATGACTGCGGGAGACCTGGAAGTTTCTGTAAAAGAAAAAGATGCTAAAATAAGAGAAAATATTTCAGAAGGTAAATATGCTGATATAAGAGAAGGCCAAACATTTACATCCATAGATACAAAAGGAAAAGTAGCTGTATATTCTCCTCACGATATATTACAATCTGAAGGAGGTAAATTTTATAGGGTAGACAGGCAACACGACAGAGGAACTAAGAAGTCTGGTATGCCTGAAATTCAGGAAGTACAATTAGATGAAAAAGGCCAATGGAAAGTAATAGGGAAACTCACAGAACTTAAGAGAAATGATTTCTTAAGGAATGGAGTTCTTCAGGCTATGCTTTCAGCTAAAGGAGAATACCGTGGACACTTAAAAGATTGGACAGCATATCCACTTATTGACACTGTTCTTAAACCTAATCATCCTACATACAACTCAAGCAGGGTAGAGCACCAAAAAGATGGTGTTGTAATAACTACTAATGTAAGAGCTGATAATATTGGTAAGGAAGGATTTAATTGGTTAGAAGAGTACCGATTAGATATCCTTAGTAAACCTTTTGTGGCACCTTATGATATTACTTTAAAGCTAAACAGTGACTATAAGAATAATTCATACATTGATGTTTATACAGATGTAAATGGTAAGCAAGAAAAACTTACAAGATTAAATAGAGATTATAATTTAGCTCACGAAGATCTTATTGCTGGGTTAGTAAATGGAGAAACTATTACCGGAACCATCACAGGTCATTATAGTAATGAAGGGAACTTTGTAAAAAATAAAGATGAGAATGGTAATCCTATTCAAAGACCATTATCAGACTTTAAAAATGCCAAGTCAGATTACCTTATCAATGGTTCTCTAATACTTGCACAAACTAAAGGACGTAATAAAGGATTTGAAAATGAGATAGGTGCTAGAGCTATTGATGGTAGACGTTATGAAGGAGATTTTATACCTGTGGAAGATGGTGAAGGTAATATTCAACAAATGCAGATTCCTTATGAGAGTATGAATCCTGGAGATACTTACGCGCTTGTAAAAGGTTTGAATGGAAAAGTAACTCCTATAGCTTTACGAGGAACTAATTTGGCTAATATAGATAGTAATTTTGGTTTTGAAAATAAGACCGTAGATATTATGATTGAATGGCAACAAGCTGTTGATGATTTACTACAAGATGAGATTGCTAATGAATTTGAATATGATAAGATAGATAAGGAGAAGGCTGCTGCTACAAATAAAAATACTAATCGAGCCAATACAACTAGTGATGAGTCTAGAGCTAAAGCCTTTAGAAAATTAAAGAGAAAACGAATATTTGATACCTATGATGAGAAAGCAAATACCACTGATATAACCCCATATTGGGAGTCGTTTCAAAAGTCTGTTTTACAACATCTATCATATCAAAGTAGTAAAAAAATAACTAGTTATAAAGAAGATAATACACCAAGAGATGAACAGATAAAAGGTAAATCTGTTATGAATCCTAGTTATTTTAAACCTACTATAATGGTATCCCAATCTGGTAAGTATGTACCGGGATTAGAGATAGCTAATCCAAATAGTAAATTTGGGTATTTAGAACTTAACTCAGAAGATAACCAAGCTGAGTTCTTAAAAGCACTTGGTAGGAAGAGGGCAAAAGCTCCTATAACTGTACTTACAACTCCTATTGAGAATATTGCAGAGGCTGCTGATATGATGGAGAACTTTATGCGTAATACAGCATTTACAACTGATGTAGATTTAGGTAGAATATTTGCAGGAGCATCAGCCAATATACAACTTCACGGGGAAGATGTATCTTATGGAGAATTTGCATCAAAGAAACTAAAAGTAATTGATACAGCTGTTCAGAAAAAACAGCCTAACGTAACAGCTACATTTACTAAAGATACATCAGAAAAAACTTTAAAAGAGTTCAATGATAAAATTGATACCATATTTGAGGATTCAGATAATGTTGCCATTAGCATACCTGTTATAAGTACAATTAAAGGTGAAGTTGAATTACTCACTAGGTTCGAGCAAGTAGTTCAATCTTTAAATATTCAGGAATACTCTGAAGCACTGACTATCATTAGAAACACAATGAACGATATTTCAGGAGAGAAAACAGATGCTTTACAATCTATTGAAGATTCATTGCAAACTATGCCTCTTGAAAATAGAGAGAACACATCACTTATTGCTAAAGGTATACTTGCATTACAAGAGATACAAACTAAAGTTAAAAACCATGAGTTCAGTCTTGTAAATGTAAGTAAGAGTAGTGCAGATAGTAAATTTGTTCAGGCAGAGAATATGAAGGAATTTGCCAGACATTCTACTCTATGGCATAAAGTTCACGGACTTGGAACTGTAGAAGGTACTAATCCAAAGACAGGACTTATAAGAGTAAAATTTAATACTAAAACTATAAGTTCTTACCCAGCTGATTTATATTTAAAAGAAGGAGCATTTCATGAATTATATAAAGCTAAGAAGAAGATAGCTAGTTCAAATATGGTTAAAGATTCTTTTGATTATAATTCATTACAAAAGAAGATAAATACTTTAGAAGCCAGAGCATCTTATTTAACACGAAGAGCTTATGGTGATCCTATCAAGGAGGACACAGGTACTGAGGAAGAGTTCTCTCATAATATGACATCTGTTGCAAAATCTTTAGAGCTTAGGAATGTAGAAAAAGCATTTTCAGCTTTTGCAGCAAATTCATCTAGAGCTAATAACATAGCTAAGAATTTTGATGCTTTAATAGAGATTCGTTCTAAGATAAAAGAGATGGCAGACCCTATACCTATAGAGATTATTAAAGAACTTAATGAGTCTTGGATTAAAGCTGTACCTTATAATCAAGGGGAGTTGGATGTGATGTTAGATCTTGTAAACGAAAAAATTAAAGAGAACCAAGATGTAGAGGCTAATGAAAGACGTAAAGGCCAAATAGAGTTTTTTAAAGGTTTACTTGCTACTGTGGAAGAAAACATAGCAGTAAAAGGTCCTGTATCATTTACAAAATTTAAGTATGATAGTGAGTTTTTAAAAGAACGCGATGTAAGTGTAGATATTCCTGCAGAACTTATTATAGTTGGGAATGAGCGAGATAAAAAGACATCAATTAACTCTGAAGAAACTCTTCTTATTTATGAGGATATGGTGGAGGAGTTAGGTATTATAATAGAACTTGAAACTGTATTATTTGCAGAAAGGTTTAAAGCAACTGAGTCCCCTAAGTCTACACCAAACTCAAACAATACTAAGAACCCAGGTAAATCATCTTCTACTGTAGTTACAGATAATGTAAAATCTATTTTAGATAAAATAGCAAAAGATTTTTCAAAGGTTAAAGGATTAACTGAAGAAGGTAAAACTGTTTCCTTAACTAAAGATTTTAAATACTATACAAATGAAGACTATAAAGATTCTAAAGGTAATTATATTAAATTTGGGAGGGTTACAGATACGGGTAAGAATCCTTTAGCTACAAACAAATTAAAAACAAGTCAGCAAATAGGTACTGGTTCAGATGCACTGCTAAGAGATTTCTTTGATGGTAAACCTATGGAGTTTAGTGATGAGTACGCAATGACCGAGGAAGCTTTTAATATTGCTTCTAAATCGTTAAATCAATTAAGAGAAGATTTAAATGGTCAAACAGTACTAGCTAAAGATATAGTTTTATTTGATCCTATATCAGAAACTGCAGGTCAAGTGGATTTAATTACTTATAATGCTGAGGGATTAGTTAGAATTTATGACATAAAAACTATGTTGTATAATCCTAATAGTTCTTCCAATTATGATAGTGAAGTTGTATGGGAGCCTACTAAAAAACTTAATACTTTTGGAGATCCTATAATGCAAAAAGTTGACGGTCAAAGTCAACTTAGCAAGAGAAGGCAACATCAACAACAATTATCTAATTATAGAATTATACTTAATAATAACTACGGATTATTAGCTGAAGAACTGTTTATCATACCCATTGAAGTGGATTATACAGTAGGTATTCCTGTAACACGTTTATTTAATTTACATAAAACTATAAAAATATCTCCACTATCTTCTACCGATAAACTTAAATTAGATACTACTAAAACAAAAAAGGTAGATAAACAATCTGAACCTGATAAATTAGTAGTAAACAGTGATGTAGTTATCCGGAAAAATAATATGATGAACTTAAGTACTAATACTAAAGTTAAATATGAGCCTACTAAAACTAAAACTACAGATGACCAAAGTAAATTTGTACCTGAAGCTGATGGTATTATGGATACACTTATGGACTTAGGAGTATCTCGAGCAATAGCTATACAGGCAGAACAGTTACAATCTAATTTAGATATAGAAGGTTTGACCGCAGTGATAGAAACTATGCAGGAAGTTGACCCGGAGGCAGACATTGATAGTGTTATATCTCGTGCCATAGAGAACATTGTACCATTTAAGTTAGCAGGTAAAGAAGATACTTTTGATAATGAGCAGTTCAATGATGAAGTTTCAGAGGTACAGAAGTTACTCCCAAATGTTCCTATAGAAGTAACAAAAAATGTTGCTTATATGTATAAAACATTTGGAGCAGATGCATTAGGCGCATATAATAAAGGAGTATCCTACGTTGTTCAAGGGTCTGAAGCCGGTACAGTATTTCACGAAGCATTCCATGCAGTATCAGATTTATATTTAACTCATACAGAGAAGGATGCAATAGCTAAAGAACGTGGACTAAAATCTTGGGACTTAGCGTTTGAAGAAAAACTTGCATCCGAGTTTGAAGTATTTCAAAAAGACTACAAAAAACAAACTTTAACAGATAAAGTTAAAAAGTTCTTTGCATCTATCATAGATTGGTTCAAAGGAAGACGCTCAGAGGATCTTATTATTAATACCTTTACAAAAATAATGGAAGGTGGATTTAAGAAGTCCCCAAGTAAAGTTTGGTTTGAAAGTTCTTTATCAGGGATCCAATCTCAAGAGAAGTTTATGGCTCAACTTTCTGACCAAAATAATGTATCTTTACAAGAATTAAGAAAAAGTAATAGAATTAAAATAGTTTGTTAAAATGGGATGTCTTGTAGAAAAAGTATTACTAAGTAATGGGGAATCTTCAAAACTATTTGAAGCTCTTAATTCTAATCTAGAACCCGCAGCGGCACTAGAAACTTACTTAGAGTTACAAAATAATGAGAAGAAATATAAAAAGATGTTTGGCCTTAATGAGCAAGGTGAAATTAATCAGGTAAGATACTTAGAAAGTCCTAAATATAAATTAAATGAGTTTAATTCTAGACAGGAACAAGATGATGTGATGGATTTCCTACTTGATGAGTTCTTAATGGAACTTCAAAAAAGACCTGAAACATCTTCTAAATATACATTAACCGGTATAAATACAGATGCATTAGCAAAAGATCCTACTATTTTACCTGGTGTTATATCTGCTATAAGAAATAAGATAGGTATTGAACTTGGTGAGAAACAATATGGTAGCCGACAACGTGGATTAATGTTGCAAGCTATTGTAAATTTACCAAAGTATATTGGAGAGGCTGGATTACTAAATCCTTTAGGTGCCAAACTTAAAGAGGTTGGAGTGCATGTTAGAGTAGGAGAGAACCAAGTTGGTATAGATGAGTCTATAGATGTAGCTTCGGCTACTGCAGAGTACAGAGGTGAAGAGTTTGATTCAGAGAAGTATGAACTAGGAGAAGAACTTATATACAATATGGATATCTTAGAGATGCCAACATTGAATTCTGTTCTTCCCCAACTTAAGATGTATTTAAGGTCACTAAGAAGAATTAAAGAAAATTACAAATGGCACCCACAAAGTTCTGAGGAGATGACTAAAAACCCTCAGGCTGTGTATGAGTACACAGATTTAGGTACAGCTAGACCTAGTAAGCATGAAGCTCTTATGGGTAAACTATTTGGGGTATTAAAAAATACTCAGAGTATGGATGAAATGGCTATGAAATTAAAGAACGCTGTACGTTCATCTCCTGAGCTAATGCCAGTGTATGAATTACTTATGGACGAAGAACCTGTAAATATTCCTAACATAGGTTTATATAGTAAGTTAGGTGTAGCTCTATTTACCTTAGCCAAAGGAGATTACGATTTAATTAGTAATATTGAAATGGGTGATGGAAGAGCTGTAGTTGCCGACGCTAATAGCAGTTCTGTGAGAAATAAAATATTAGACTCGTGGAAAGAAGGTGTAACTGCAATTCAAAGAGTATCAAAAGCTGATGTTAAAAAGAAGTCAAATATTATAGAAAGTTTTCTGAGTCGTGTAGTGCCTGATCCTAAAGATCCAAAAAGCCGCAAAACTATAATGAACCCAATGATATCTAAAGTAAATGACTTAAGTTCTGAAGGTTTAAGTGAAGCTGCTAGAATGTTACGTATAGGAGGATTTATTGGTATAACTAAAGGAGATGTGTTAGAGTATATAAATCATGTACAAAGTAATCCTAAAAGATTTCATTCAAGTAATCAAAAATTGACACCTTTTTCCATCATTGATAAAACACTAGATAAAGTAGTAGTCAAAGGAGTTCTTCAAGGTAAAGATGTATTTACAAGGACAGGAGAGAAATTTGGGGAATCAAAAATAATTGGTTTAATGGCTGCATCTGGTGCGATATCACGTACCGATATACATGTAGGAGCACACTTCTCTAACAGGGGTACAGTAGTTCATGCATACAATATGAGTTCAGAGGGTCAAGATATTTGGAAAAAACTACAGAATATTACAGCAGAACAAAAATCTTATGGTAAAGATCCAATGTATGAAAATACTATTTTACTTGATATCTTGAGCAATGATTCAGAAAATAATGCAGAGTTTAGGGTTCAATCATTTGATACTTTATCTAATAATAAAAAGAGAGGTTCAGGTAGAACCTATGGAAAGTTATCTACTTACGATGCTTTAGCTGTAAGAATGCAAATGTTCTTTAATGCAAAAGGAACTAAGGGATATTTTCAAGCGTTAAGTCCTACTCAGGGCGATAATGGTAACTTAACAGTAATCAATGTTCCTAAGTTAAACTACGAGGCAAAGACAGCTCAAAAACCAGTTGTAAGAGATGGTAAAATTATCAACCAAGAAGTAAGTGATTGGATTAGTAACCAAATACGTGCAGAACTTACAAGAATAATTAGAGCTAAAAGTAAAAATGGTTTCACAAATTATTCTAAAACTAAAGATACCTCAGGTAATGCTTCTAAATTTAATTTATTTAGTTCTCTAAATGATTTAGATATTGATTACAAAGCACTATCAGAAGAAGATATTGATACAGTAATTGGAGATATGTATCCTGCAGCAGAACAACAATTTGTAGAAATGCTTAAAGAGGATTCTAATTATTTTGTGGAGAAAGGACTATTTTTAAATAAAGATAATGGAGGATTTAAAAGTAGAAATGAATTTTTACCTAGCTTAACAAAAGCTGAAATGGATACATTTTTGGCTAATAACTTTATATATGGTTATGAGCAAGTATTGTTCTACATAGGAGATCCTGCATTTTTTAAAGAAGGGACTACTTCGGAACAAAAAGTTAATATGAATAAACGTTTCAGATTACCTTTTACACCCGGGAATAAATTAGCAACTACACCTAATACTCCAGATACAGGAAGGGCTGAAAAATCTATAGCAGATGATAATTTACATAGTACTAAAAGATTTTACTCTGGATTAGGTAAAACTTTTCAAATTAAAATACTTAAGGATGCTAAATTACATGCTAAATTAAATAAGGAATACAACATACTTGGAGAAGGTTTTGTTAAATCTATAGATATTGCAGATGGGCAAGGGTGGATAAGTGTAAATAGATATTTACAATCAATGGCCGCTAGAGGAATTCATTCTGATGAACTAGTAGATCTTGTAACACAACTTAAAAAATGGTCTGAGAATAATAAAAATAAAGTTACTTCCGAAGCTAAGATGGAAGTATTAAAACATTTTTATTACAGAATCTCAGAAGTTCAAGATGGACTTATGGCACCTTTGTCATTAAAGTATTCTGTAATGCCAGCTATACCTACATTTTTTGAGCGTAAGACTCCTGAGGGAAATGATATGTTTCCGGGACTTGCCAAAATATCTAGAGAACTTAATAATCCTGAGCGTAGTTATCAAGATGCTCGAGGTAGAACTAAACACAGAGCTGATGAAGTTGTAATGGAATCTGCTGTTAAAGTAGGTATTAGAGAAGCTTCTACATTGAGTAAATTGGATGAAGCTAATTCTATAACATTAGACAATGATGCTCTTAGAGTTCCTCAAGTTACTCCATCAACATCTAAAACTTCTACAAGGTTTGGATCTCAACCTAGAAAACTTATTATGGGTAACTATAATGAAAACATTACGGTATTAAATATGCCTGCACCACAAGCTTTAGATAACTATGATAAAGCAATAGCATCTATGGCTATTACTTTAGGGGACAAAGTTGTAAATTCTTATGTAGACTCAAAGAACCCAGGAAAAATAGATAAAGCTAAACTAGTAAATACTATATTAAAGGAATTAGAGTATAATCCTTATAAGAATGTAGATTATTATGTAGAAGCTTTAAGGGGCCCTAACGGTATGATACTTCCAACAAATTACCCTACAATTTCAAACACACTAGATGCAGCTATTGCCTCAGATTTTAGCAAGAGTGTCTCTAAAATGAAACTACCCGGTTTTTCTGCAGTTCAAACTACAAGCTATGGAACTATGTATAATAGTACTAACGTATCAGTAGATAGTGATTTAAAATTTGTAGGTATATCTAAAAAAGTAAATGGTAGATTAGTAGAGTTAAAAGGTGATGACCTAACAACTGCTGCTAAAGCCATTAAGAAAGGTAATTATGAAGACTATGTTATTACACCTGCAGAAGTTCGTGTAAGTGCACAGTACTTTAATAATAGACTTAAGGAGATTGCGTCTGAAAAAGTTAAATCTAATACAGATAGCATTGATGCACAAGTAACAGCTTATGGTAAAACTTTAAGTAATAAGTTAAGTAAAGCAGCTAGAAGTTATACTCTTACTAATAAAAGAAATGCTTTAATGCACGATAGAACTCAGGTAGTTTACAAAGCTATGCTGAAAAGTGTATCTAATAAAGAAGGAATTGACATTAAAAAAGTACAGGATTCAGGATTAGATGAATTAGTATTATATAGAATTCCTACTCAGGGAAAGAGTTCTATGTTATCTGCAAAGATAAAAGACTTCTTACCTATGGAGGCATCTTCTACTATACAAGTTCCTTATGAAATAGTAGAACAGGCAGGTTCTGATTTTGATGTAGATAAAGTATACATTGAAATGCACAAGTTTGGAGTTAAAGATGGTAAAATGCAAAAACAAAGCTACTTGCCATCTGAAAGTGATATAGAAGGAATGACTACCGGACAGGAGGAAATTACTGCAACAAACTTTGACCAAGCTCAAGCATATGTTATGGAGTATCATAAAGCTGTACTACAACATCCTGCACACGCATCAGAGTTACTAATACCTAATAAAACTACAGAGTTAGATAGAATGTTAGCAGTTCTGGAGAAGGGTAAAGAAATAACAGGTTTATTTCCTTCAGTAAGAACTCAAGAAGATTTTAGGAACAACAATAAATCTGGAGCTGATATGATTGGTATATCTTCAGTTTCTTCTGTAGGTCACGCTATGGCACCTCATATAGATGCATCCTTTATAAATCCTATATGGTTAAAAGGTATTAGCGATACTGCACAATCTATAAAACTAGGTGAAATATGGAATAGAGTAAAAGGTGATGGACGAGCTCGTATATCAGATGAAATAGCTGAAGTACAAAATGCTGCGTTAGATAATGCAAACAACCCATTGTTGGGCCATTTGAACATTAATGAGTACACGGCAGGAGCAGCTTTATTACTAATATCTGATGGACAAGGAATTGAGTTTACAACTAAATTTATGAATGCTCCTATATTAAGAGAAATGTCAGATTTGTATGCAACTTTAGCTAGAAGTTCTAACCCAGCTATGGCACACTTAGATGCTAGGAAGGCTATCATAAGAAAGTACGGTCTTAGACCAGGGTTTGGTAAAAAGTATCAATCTAAACTAGCAGATTTTGGAATGAATGATGTAGAACGATTAATGGAATCCTCAGATAAGAACGATATGACATTATCGCTTCAGGTATTTGATGAGTTACATACCAAAGGAGGAGATCTTAGTAAGTTTCAAACTTGGATGAACTTAGATTCTTCTGGGACACCACCTACTACTGCAGGTATTATAACTAGATATAGTGACCTTGCTAGTATAATAGGAACAGTATCTAATACGTTAGAGAAATCTCAATACAGTACGGACAGAACAAGATTATTACCTATTTTACGTGAGACTGAAAAGAGAGAACCTCACCCTGTAAGAGTAGGAGATAAGTATAAATTAAGTCACATAGCTACTATGGAATCATATTTACTTAATAAGCCTTTACAGATTCTTAAGGAAAGCTCTCCAGTAGCCACAAGACAGTTTCAAGCTGTATTAACAGAAGCTAGTGATAGGATTGGGTATATAGATCAATTTGCGGCTTCAAAAGTATTGGCAGCCTACCAAACTTTTTTGTCTACAAATATAGACTCAGTAACACATAATACATCATCTCTAGCAACAAGAATGACTTCTACATACAGTAATATGTTGGACCCAACTAACTCAGAATCTACCGGTGAACTTATTAAATCTCACATTAAAGTAAACTCTAAATTAGATTCAGGAGTAAATGAATTTGTAAAAAACCTTACTGTACAAACTATTGATGGGCGTCAACACGTACTATTCAAAAATTCTGTATCCAGAGGTGTTACTGCTAACACTAGAAAAGCTATGGCACACGCTTATGAATCTCTTATGGACTCAAAGAAAAGTGAGGATAGGGCATTGGCTAAAAGCTTAGCTGATTATGCCGTGATGTTTTATGGATTCTCTAAATCAATCAATTCCTTTATGGATTTTTTACCACCTAGAGCACATACTGAATTTATGGGTTCTGATAAAGCTGACAGTACAGCAGTAACATTGCCACAGTTCTTTGAATCTATGGAAGGTACAATGAATAATCCTACCGCTTTTACACCAGATAGTATATCAGATTTTGTGCATCTTTATATGCTGAATAATGCATCTACAGTAAATCTACCTACTTACTCAGAAGAATTAATCGAGAGTTCAAGTACACCTCCTGCATTTGCTAAAAAATTTGGGAACACAAGTAAAAGATGGGATATTTATAAATATGTTGGTGGTGGATATACAAGAATGGCAAGAAGAGGAATACCAAATCTTGTTGATGAATACCATAGTAATGACCATTCATATTTTAATTCTAAAGCCTCAGATATGGCGGCGCCAGATAAAAGGTCTTCCGCATCATATGAGAACAAAGAAGTATTAAGTAACTTAGCCGATGAAAATGACAGCTTAAAGAACGCATCTAAAATAGAATCTCCTAGAGCTTATATTGATAAGATTTATGACATAAAAAAATATCCAATAGAAAGTGAAGAGGATGCAATTACTTTTGTAGATAAACTAGTAGAAAAATTATTAGCCAATAAAGAAACAGCTAAAGATATAAATAATATTAAAGAAACTTATCTTAGTGCTATTGAGGATGCTACATATACTTTTAACAAAAATAAGGAGAGTGGAAATAATAGAAACACGTATATGGAGTTATTGTTACCTAATATTGACAATGCTTATGATGAGTTCTTAACTAGATCTGATTTAGATATACTAACCAAAATAAATAAATGTTAAGATATGGCTTGTAATTTAGTACTTAGAGCACAAAACGGAAGACAGTCTATGTTGTTTAGAGATATAGCTGAATCATCTCCTACAGTTAATGAAGCCATAGATATGTATTTCTACACTAAGACGGATGATTTTATAGAAGCATACCAAGGAGAACTAGATATAAATGATGAGCCTAAGTATACAGAGGTTGCCAAAGGTAAATATGTTTATGATGTAGACTACTCTAAGGTGGAATTGGATAGCTCAGCAGAAATATTTAAAAAACTGATGTCTACCATACCGGAAGTTATAAGACAACTTGAATCTCGTATTGAATATTTGAAATATAAAAATGATAATACACACGTTAAAAATTTACAGGATTTATTAGATGTACTTCAAACTGAATCAGTAAATGAAAGTATTCCTAAGTTTTTTGAGTCATCGACTAAACACGTAGATAGTTTACATAATATTGCTAAAAAAGCCTTTAAAGAAAAGATTAATACTAAAGAAGAGCTTATAAAATTTGGAGGATTAGCTAAAACTGCAGAGAGTTATAATATAATTAGAACCTTAAAGAACATGCTTATGGATAGTTCTGAGGTAGCTTCCTTGTTTGAAGGAAGTCTTAATTCCCTAGAATCTACTGTAGATAAAATTGCAGATATTCAAAGTTATTATGTTACTAAAAGTAAGGAGTTCTTAGTAGATGAGATACATAGGGTAGACCCTACTTACACTAAAAAGTTTATACGTCAACAATTAGATTATTCTCCACAGGATACAACATATATAAATTTCCTTACAGGATATTTAGGAGATTCTTCAGATTTTGTACTTCATACAGCAGCTAAATTCTTAGTAAATAATGAACATACTATAAGGAGAGAATCTATAAAATTTGATAAAAAACTAGAAGAGAAGCTAGAAAATTTAGAAGCTGAGCATATTGGACCAGCAACTACAATGTTTGATGATATTATAATAGAGCATAGTAATGAACTTCACGTAATAGATACCTCAGTACCGGCTAACAGTACTGTAGAAATACATCAAAAGATGTATGCTAAATTACAAGATATACAAAATAGACCTGCATTAGTAGAATACCTAAATTTCTATAATGAAAATATGAGGTTACTTGATATAGGACTTCCGAAAAGCTCAGTTATGGGTTCTAGGGTTCCTAGTGTTATGAGATCTGATATAGATTTACTAAAGGGTGGAACTTTAAAAGAAAAGCGTGGACGGATAGCTGATGATGTTAGGAATAGAATAAAAGCCAGTAATTTGGATATGGAAAAGGGTCAATTAGTAGATGTAACTGGAAAACCTGTCAAAAGAATACCAACATTTTATACTCAGGTTTACAATTCATTGGATTATAAAAAAGCTTATAAACCTTTATATGACAAATATGTAAAGGATGGATTATCTCACGATGATGCTAACGAAAAAGCAGACTTAGAAGCAGAAACTATAGCTAAAAAAGCACTAGTAAAAAATAACTCTAGGGATTTAGCAGGAGTTCTTCAAAGTTTTCATGCAATGGCTTTAAATTTCTCTACTAAATATGAATCTATACATACTTATGAAGCTATAGAAGCCATAATGGGATCTGAAGCTAGAATGTATGGAGAAGTAGAAGGGGGTAAAAAAGTGATAGATGTTAAATCAGGAGACCAAAAAGTAGAATCTAACCCTAATTCTGTATCATATAAATTTCTTATGAAAGTTTATGATATGCAGTTATATGGGATGAAACAAACTGATATAGGTTCTGTGAATATGTTTGGTGAAGACATAGATATAAATAAAGCAATTAGACTTTTAACGTCTGCTACTTCATTTATACAAATACCATTTAATGTAACTGCAGCTGTTGCAAACGTAAATATAGCTGAGTACAATAATATTATGGAATCTATCGGTGGGGAGTACTTCACTTTCAAAGATTACATTAAAGCTACTAAATTATACACAAAAGAATTTGGAAATACTTTATCTGATATTGGTGCTAGAACTCCTAAGTCCTTTATAAATTTAATAGAGGAACACTACAGTTTTCTACAAAATTTTGGAGGTGAAAAGATTACTTCTACAGAAAGAAAGAAAATACTAAGACTACTTAAAACAGATAAAGCATTCTTTATGAATAGTAGTGGTGAACATTTTGTTCAGATACGAGCAGCTTTGGCAATGCTTAACAAAGTAGAAACTTTTGATAAAGAAGGCAGTTCTACAGGAACTCTGTTAGATGCACATTCAGAGGTAAAAGGAGAACTTAAAATTGCAGATGGAGTATATATTAAAGAGAAGGATGGTTCTTTAGTAAAATATACAGAGAACCAACAGAACAGAATAGCTATGAGAACTGCAGCTGTTCTTCGGAAGTCTCACGGTAATTACAGTACTAAAACCGCACCAACTGCAAAAGCAGATGCTAGATTAAATGCAGTACTTCAATTTAGAGGTTGGTTAGCTGAATCTGTAAAGAAAAGATTTTCTAAAAAGAGTCCTAATTATGCTTTAGAGCAAGAGACCGAAGGATTTTATGTATCTGGTGCCAGAGCTTTATATGGATTTGCTAATGACTTAAGAAAATTCAACATAGATATAGCAAAATCTAATTGGAAAAATTTAACCCCACATGAAAAAGCAAACATTAGACGATTTGCCGCAGAGTCTGCTATGCTGACATTAACTGCACTAGCTTCAGTTATGTTTGGGAAAATTGGCAAAAGCATTGAAGAGGAATATGACTCAGATGATTTTCAAGATAGGTTAGCTTTAGGAGCATTTAGGTTTACACACTACCAGGTACTGAGGTTAAAAACTGAAGTTGGTGCATACACAAGTATAACAGAAGCTTTTAAGTTATTAAGGTCTCCTGCTGCTACAATAAGTTTGGTAGAGAGTACAGCGGATATTGTAATGCAATTCGCTAAACCTTTAGAACAATATGAAACTGGATGGAGAAAAGGTGATTATAAAATAGGTGTAAAACTTGGTAAAACACTTCCTATTTATAAACATTTGTCTATATTAACACCTCAGGGAATTGATGAAAAAACTAAATGGTTAAACTAAAATTAAAATATTATGGCATTTGAATTAAAACTAGTAGCAGGAAGTATCACAAATGAGGGTGAAACTTTAGTAATTAATGATGATTCTGTATGGGCTGATTCTGCCGAAGGATCAAGAGACCAATATGGAGTTCTAATATTAGCAGAATATAGAATAGCTGTAACTGCGGGAGCACCTGTAGTATCATCTGACCCACTACCTTTAACACATATTACTTGGGTTTTAAATACCATAGGAGATGGCAGATATACTGTCAATTCTTATGCATTTCTACGCGTAGGAGTTGGGGCCGCACCAGTGATTGGAGACGTGAGAGTCCAGTTAGATAACACTCTTGTAAAATATAACGGAGCTACTTGGGTTGTAGTGTTATTAGAAAATGAATTTACAGAAGCAGCTTACACGGGCGTATTAGATATTCCTTATTTAGCTAATGCTTATATCCACAGAAACCAACTAAACT
>LV_Brine_h2_0102DRAFT_1000276_pt1 | contig 19062 bp, 19 predicted proteins | sample LakVidmifraction_3_FD_10600 | JGI IMG/M metagenome (IMG submission 10600)
ACATTACTTGATAATGGCAAAACCATTAACACCAAAATTGAAATCGACTTTTTAGCTTCTGCTCCTGGTGGTAACGAGCGTGTATCTAACTCTTACGCTCCACGTGTACGTCATGCATTTATTAGCTACGATGGTTGGTTATTTGGCCAAACATGGTCTAACTTTCAAAACGTTGGCGCACTACCTGAAGCACTTGATTTTATAGGCCCAGCAGAGGGCACAGTGTTTGTACGCCAAACTCAAGTTAAATACACTACTGGCGCTTGGTCTTTCTCATTAGAAAACCCAGAAAGCACCATTACTACTGCTGGCGGCGGTATGGCTGTAACCGACGATGCTTCACTTCCTGACTTTACTGCACGTTATACCCATAAAGCTGACTGGGGTAATTTAGTAGTTGCTGCACTTGCCCGCCAGCTTACTTATAAAGTAGGTGCTATTGATGCCGATGAAACTTCATTTGGTGTTAGTGCATCGGGTATGGTTAAACTAGGCGAAGACAACTTTAAGTTTATGCTTACACAAGGTAAAGGCTTAGGCCGTTATGTTGGTGTTAATGTAGCCCATGGTGCAGTACTCAATGGCGATGATTTAGATGCTATTGATTCAACTTCTGGCTTTGTAGCGTATCAGCATAAGTGGAACAGCCAATGGCGTTCAACTTTCTTATATTCATTTTTCAGTGCTGATAACAACACAGACTTACTCGCCCTTACAGGCGATCCAACTAAATCAAGCCAAAGCTACAGTGCTAACATTTTATACTCACCAGTTAAACGCTTAACTTTTGGTGCTGAGTTTAAGCATGCCGAGCGCGAGCTTGAAAGCGGTAACGATGGCGATATGGACCGTTTACAATTCTCGGTTAAGTATGCATTTTAAGCGTACATAGTTTACTTCCTTGAGCGGCTTTGGCCGCTTTTTTTTGTTAATTAATTTATAAGTCTCATCTGTTTTATCAACTTCATCACTCTTTATTAATCCCGATAGTACAAATTGTTATAAAAACCAATAACGCAATTGCAAATCAATATCATTTAGATTAAGTTAAACGCTTTATTTTTGAACCTTTTGGAAAACCCCATGTCCTCCTCTAAAGTTTTGCGTTTATCTAAACTAAGCCTTATTACCTCTTTAATTTTATCTGCGCATGCATTTGCAAAAAACGATAAAAGCGAGCAGCAAATTGAAAAGATTGCTGTGTATGGTCAACATCATAAAAACTATATTACCGAAGAAGCACAATCGGCAACCAAACTAGGTTTAACCATAAAAGAAACTCCGCAGTCTATTTCAGTTGTTTCTCGCGCTTTAATGGATGATTTTTCACTCGATGATATAAACGCAGTGCTAGAAAGCACGCCGGGTGTAACGGTAGAGCAAATAGAAACCGATCGTACTTATTTTAAAGCCCGTGGCTTTGATATTACAAATTTTCAAGTTAATGGTTTAGGTATTCCACAAAGCTCGGGATCAATTCAAGGCAGCCTTGATACCTCAATTTACGACCGTGTAGAAATAGTTCGTGGCGCGAACGGTTTAATGACAGGTACAGGTAACCCTTCTGCTACTGTAAATATGGTGCTAAAAAAACCAACTTACACAACCCAAGCTAATGCATCTGTTTCGTACGGTTCATGGAATAAAAAACGCTTAGATTTAGATGTATCAACGCCTATTAATGAAGAGCATGCTGTTAGAGCTGTATTTACCAAACAAAAAGCCGACTCATATCTAGATCGCTACGAAACAGATAAAACCGTTATTTATTTAGCCTACGAGGGAAAGTTAACCGATAACACCCTGCTAAGTGTTAACTACGTTAATCAACAAAAAGATGCCGATAGCCCACTTTGGGGTGCACTACCACTTTATTATACCGATGGCACACCAACAGACTATGACGAATCAACTAGCACTGCGGCTGACTGGTCTTACTGGGATAACAGTGCCGAGCAAGTATATGTAACGCTTGAACAAAATTTATCAGCAACATGGGTGGCTAAAGCGCGTTACGTTCATGTTGAAAACGAGCAAGACTCTGAATTATTTTATGTATACGGTACCCCTGATAAAGACACCGAACTTGGCTTAATCGGTTACGCAAGCCGTTATGATTATAGCGATAAGCACGATTTATTTGATCTATATGCGAGTGGTAAATTTGATTTATTTGGCCAAGAGCACGACTTGTCATTGGGTGTTAGCCAAGCAAAAATGGATTACACCGAGCAATCTCTTTACGATTACACCACAGGGAATGGTTTTCCGGCAATGCCGTCACTTAAAACGTGGGATGGCGTAATACCACAAGCAACTCTTACAGATAGTGTAAATGGTAGCAATATAACTAACGAGCAAAAATCTGCTTATATTTCTACTCGTATCAAATTAAGCGAACCTTTAAGCCTACTAGCTGGCGTGCGTTACACTGATTGGAAAACAACAGGCACAGCTTATGGCATTGCGCAAACACAAAGTGATTCACAGCTAATACCCTACATTGGCACTGTGTATGACTTTAACGAATCTTTATCGGCTTATGCAAGCTACACAGAAACATTTGTGCCGCAAAAGGAGCTTGATATAAATGCCAACCAACTTGCACCTATTACTGGTAAAAGTAGCGAACTAGGTGTTAAAGCCCAGTTTTTAGACGAGCAAATTTTTGTAACACTTGCTTACTTTGATACAAAACAAGATGGCCTTGCTATCGCTATACCTAACTCATTACCCGACGATACTCGTTACTACGCAGCGGATGGTATTAACAGTAATGGTTTTGAAGTAGAGCTAAGCGGTAAGTTTACAGATGACTTGAGTGCAAGCATTAGCTTTAGTAATTTAAGCATTGATGGCGATGACACAGTAAAAGATTACACCCCTGAGAATCAACTCAAGGTGGCAGCAATCTATCAAGTTCCTTTCATTGATGGTTTATCGTTTGGTGCAAATTATCGCTGGCAAGATTCAACAAGCCGAGTCCAAGTCCAAGATACTAACAAAATCGCAAGCGTGACTACAAAGCAAGATGCCTACGGATTACTTGATTTAATGGCAACTTATAAATTGAGTGAAAATATAGGCGTTACTTTTAATATTAATAACACCACAGGTGAAAAATACTTACACAGCTTATATTGGGCTCAAGGTTACTATGGTGCACCGCGTAACTACGCTCTATCTGTAAATTGGCAGTTGTAAATTTAAACCAAAAAAAGCGCTAACCATCACTGGTTAGCGCTGCTTTAAAGCTCGGGTCAAATCAAGCTTAAATATTTAATACTGCTTAAAGGTCAGCTTCATCTCCTAACTTATCTTCACCATCGTCTGGTTCAATAGTTGCTTTAAGTAAAAGCATTTCGCGTAACTTGCCTTCAATTTCGTCTGCGATTTCTGGGTTTTCTTTTAAAAACTTAATTGAATTAGACTTACCTTGGCCAACTTTATTACCACAGTAACTGTACCAAGCACCTGCTTTTTCAACAATTTTGTGCTTCACACCTAAGTCAATTAGCTCGCCTTGTTTAGAAATACCTTCACCATACATAATGATAAATTCGGCTTGCTTAAATGGCGGTGCTACTTTGTTTTTAACAATTTTAACCCGGGTTTCGTTACCAACAACCTCATCGCCTTCTTTTACCGAACCAATACGACGAATATCAATACGTACCGATGCGTAAAACTTAAGTGCGTTACCACCCGTTGTTGTTTCTGGGTTACCAAACATTACACCAATCTTCATACGGATTTGGTTAATGAAAATACATAAGGTGTTCGAGCGTTTAATATTACCTGTTAGCTTACGTAATGCTTGCGACATTAAACGTGCTTGTAAGCCCATGTGCGAGTCGCCCATGTCGCCTTCAATTTCAGCTTTTGGTGTAAGTGCTGCAACCGAGTCAATAATAACTACGTCAACCGCGCTTGAGCGTACTAGCATGTCACAAATTTCGAGTGCTTGTTCGCCAGTATCTGGTTGCGATACAAAAAGCTCATCTATGTTTACACCAAGCTTTTGTGCATAAACTGGATCAAGAGCATGCTCAGCATCAATAAAGGCACATGTTTTGCCTTCTTTTTGTGCTTCAGCGATAACTTGCAAAGTAAGCGTTGTTTTACCAGACGACTCAGGACCATATACTTCTACAATACGCCCCATAGGTAAGCCACCTATACCTAAGGCAATATCGATACCTAATGAGCCTGTAGATACAGATTCAATGTTTAACGCTTTGTTATCACCCAATTTCATAATTGAGCCTTTACCAAATTGACGTTCAATTTGTGATAAAGCCGCGTCCAACGCTTTTTGTTTGTTATCGTTCATTTTACTCTCCAAATCCAGCTAATGCGACAAGTATACTGTATGAAATCACAGTATCAAGTTAATTTTATTATTTTATCTGCTCTATTATAGTTTTTAAAGAAAATACAATAGCTTGCAGTCTAACCTGTGCTCTATCGCCGGTAAATACTTGTTTAAATACCAGCTGCTTGTCGTTAATATGTAGTCCAAACCATACTAAGCCTACCGGCTTATCTGGGGTTGCTCCTCCTGGGCCTGCAATACCCGATACAGTAATCGCAATATCGGCATTAGTTGCTGCAATTGCGCCTAAAGCCATCTCACGCACCGTTTGCTCGCTTACCGCCCCATATTGCGTTAATGTGGCGGCACTTACATTTAGTAAATCTTGCTTTGCTTGGTTACTGTAAGTTACAAATGCACGGTCAATATAGGCAGAGCTTCCAGGGGTGTCGGTAAGTGCATAACTTACCCCGCCACCAGTACATGACTCAGCAGTAGTGATCCATAAGCATTTATCCGTTAAAATAGCGCCTAATTGCGCAGCAAGTGTTTTAATCTCTTGATGTAATTCCATATTCAGCCTTTGGGTAAATACATGTCGTTTGATCTTTATGCTCCACACACTATAAAACAACAAACCCCTATGATGCAGCAGTATCTAAAAATAAAATCAGAGCATCGCGATATTTTATTGTTTTATCGGATGGGGGATTTTTATGAACTCTTTTTTGATGACGCAAAACGCGCCGCTCAATTACTCGATATTTCGCAAACTCAGCGCGGTAAAGCCGGTGGCGATCCTATTCCTATGGCCGGTGTACCTTATCATGCCGTAGAAAACTATTTAGCCCGTTTAGTGCAAATGGGCGAATCTGTTGCTATTTGCGAACAAGTAGGCGATCCGGCTACCAGTAAAGGGCCTGTTGATCGCAAAGTGGTGCGTATTGTCACCCCAGGTACTATTTCTGATGAAGCCCTACTGCAAGAGCGCCAAGACAACTTACTTACCAGCGTATGGCAGAGTAAAAATGGTACTTATGGCATTGCATACCTTGATATTAACTCGGGTCGTTTTAACGTTGTAGAAGTTAATACCGACGAGGCATTTACTTCAACTATTCAACGCCTCGCCCCTGCAGAATTACTGTATAGCGAAAGCTTCGAAAATGTTCATTTAATTGAGCACATTAAAGGCGCGCGTCGCCGCCCTGAGTGGGAGTTTGATTTAGACACCGCCCAGCATTTATTGTGTGAGCAATTTGGTACAAAAGATTTAGTCGGTTTTGGCGTTGATAAAGCCCACTGCGCCTTAGTTGCCGCAGGTTGTTTAATGCAATACGTTAAAGACACTCAACGTATTGCATTACCCCATATTCGTGCCATTACTCTTGAACACAACGAGCATGCCGTTATTTTAGATGCTGCTACTCGTAAAAATTTAGAGCTGACCGTTAATTTATCGGGTGGATTTGAAAACACGCTAGCGCAAGTACTTGATAAAACAGCAACCCCTATGGGATCTCGTTTACTTAAGCGCCGTATTCATACCCCTGTGCGTAATAAAGACGAGCTAAACTCGCGGTTAAACGCTATTAGCGCAATTTTAGATGTACAGCTTTGTGGTGAGCTACACGAATCATTAAGAGAAATTGGCGACGTAGAACGTGTTATTGCCCGTCTTGCTTTGTGCACTGCTCGTCCTCGCGATTTAACTCGTTTGCGTAGCGCCTTACAAGCACTTGCACCGCTGCATACTTTATTAAACGATGCCAGCGATCCGCGCATTGCCAGCATTATTAAGCAATCGCCTGAGCTACCTGATTTACAAGCCCTATTAGAGCGTGCAGTAATCGAAAACCCGCCGGTACTTATTCGCGACGGTGGTGTAATTGCCCCTGGTTATAACAGCGAGCTTGATGAATGGCGTAACTTAAGCAAAGGCGCAACCGATGTGCTTGATCAGTTAGAGTTACGAGAGCGTGCACGTACAGGGATCAGTACCCTTAAAATTGGTTATAACCGAGTACACGGCTTTTTTATTGAAGTTAGTCGCGCCAATGCGCATTTAGTGCCTGCCGATTATATTCGCCGCCAAACACTTAAAAATAATGAACGCTATATTATTCCTGAGCTAAAAGAGCACGAAGACAAAGTACTTGGCAGCCAGTCAAAAGCATTAGCGCTCGAAAAACAGCTTTACGAAGAGCTATTTAGATTTATTGCGCCGCATATTGAGCAATTACAAATAATGGCAGCCGCCCTTGCCGACTTAGATGTGCTAAATAACTTAGCAGAGCGTGCACTTACACTTAACTACGCTAAGCCGATACTTTGCGATAACGACAACATAAGCATTAAACAAGGTCGTCATCCTGTGGTTGAGCAAGTAATGAAAGAACCCTTTATTGCCAACCCAGTAGAGCTAAATGCACAACGTAAAATGTTAATAATTACCGGTCCAAACATGGGTGGTAAATCAACCTATATGCGCCAAACTGCACTTATAGTGCTAATGGCTCATATTGGCAGTTACGTACCCGCAGACAGCGCTAAAATAGGCAATATTGACCGTATATTTACTCGTATTGGCGCAAGTGACGATCTCGCCTCAGGGCGCTCTACCTTTATGGTAGAAATGACCGAAACCGCCACGATTTTAAATAATGCCACAGCGCAATCTTTGGTATTAATGGATGAAATTGGCCGCGGAACAAGCACTTACGATGGGCTTTCGCTTGCGTATGCTACTGCCGATCATTTAGCGTCAAAAATATCAGCAAAAACCTTGTTTGCCACCCACTACTTTGAGTTAACCGAGCTTGCAGAGCAAACGCCTGGGCTGGTAAATGTGCACCTTGATGCCATAGAGCATAACGACACTATTGCCTTTATGCACACGGTACTTGATGGCGCAGCAAGTAAAAGCTTTGGCTTACAAGTTGCTGCACTTGCTGGCGTACCCAAGTCTGTAATAAATCAGGCAAAACAAAAGCTTAAACTACTCGAAAATCACCAAAGTGTCACCGCGCCTAATATTGAGCAGCAAGCATTTACCTTTAACAATCAAGCCCAACAAATTAGCCCTTCTGAAGTAGAATTGCAGTTAACGGCTATCGATCCTGATAATCTATCACCGCGACAAGCTCACGATTTACTCTATAAATTAAAAGCACTTCTTTAATTTACAAACAAAAAAAAGCTGAAGAATAAAACCTTCAGCTTTTTTACACATAACATGGTACTTTATTAAAACTTACGCAAAGTGCTCAAATAAACTCTCTGTGCTTAAGCCTTCTTGTTGCAAAATATCTTTTAAACGACGTAATGCTTCTACCTGAATTTGTCTAACGCGTTCACGGGTTAATCCTATTTCACGGCCAACATCTTCAAGCGTTGATGGCTCATAGCCTAATAAACCAAAGCGACGGGCTAACACCTCACGCTGCTTTGGGTTTAGCTCTCCTAACCAGTCAACAATGTGTTTATTCATATCGTTATTTTGTACTTCGCCCTCAGGACCAACATTGTTGTCATCGGCAATAATATCGAGCAAAGCGGTATCGTTTTCGCCGCCGATCGGCATATCAACCGAGGCTATTTTTTCATTCAAGCGCAGCATTTTGGTGACATCTTCAACCGGCTTATCTAAACAAGCTGCTATTTCTTCGGCGGTTGGTTCATGATCTAATTTTTGAGTTAGCTCGCGCGCGGTACGTAAATATACGTTAAGTTCTTTTACTACATGTATTGGCAAGCGAATAGTGCGCGTTTGATTCATAATGGCGCGTTCTATCGTTTGGCGTATCCACCATGTTGCATAAGTAGAAAATCGAAAGCCACGCTCAGGATCAAACTTCTCTACGGCGCGAATTAAGCCTAAGTTACCCTCTTCAATTAAATCAAGTAACGCTAAACCTCGGTTGTTATAACGACGAGCAATTTTTACTACAAGGCGCAAGTTACTTTCAATCATGCGCTTGCGAGACGCTTCGCACCCTTTTAAAGATTTACGAGAAAAAAACACCTCTTCCTCAGCGCTTAACAACGGAGAAAAACCAATTTCACCTAAATAAAGCTGAGTAGCATCTAAATTTTTAGTGACTTCTTCTTTGACAAAAACGTCATCATCCACAGCTTCAAGCAGCGGTGTTGAATCATCATCAACAGCAGTTTCATCTAATTTATTATCTACGAGGGTGTTTTTATCAACTTTTGCTGCATCAGCCATAAGACTTCTCCTGAGCAAGTTATCAATATCTTTAAAAATTAGGGAAGGTACTTAGCAGGATTTACAGCTTGCCCTCGGTAGCGAATTTCAAAACGAAGTGCCGTTACCGCAGATTCTGTATTTCCTATCTCTGCTATTTTCTGTCCAGCCTTAACTTCCTGTTTTTCTTTAACAAGTAGTTTCGAGTTGTGTGCATAAGCACTCAAGTAGTCGTCATTATGTTTTAAAATAATTAAACTACCATAACCTCGAAGCGCATTACCCGCATAAACCACTGTTCCTTGTGCGGCGGCTAAAACGGCAGCCCCTTTTTTATTAGCAATCTGTAAGCCTTTGTAGCCATTTTCCTTGTTCGAAAAGCGTTGTGTTATTTTGCCTTTTGCTGGCCAAAACCACTGCACTTTACTACTCGACAAATGCTTAGAGTTACTAATTTTTTTATTGGCTTGTTTCTGAACATACCCTCGTTGTTTAGGCTTATCAAGCTCTTTCTTTGATTTATTGTTATTTTTTTGTGAAGTTTTTGCGACTTTTTTAATAGGAGGAGTGTATTTTTTTGTCTTTTTGTATTTTTTTGCTATGGAAGAAAAGGAAATACTCTGCCCGGGGAATATTGTGTAAGGTGCTGGTATTGAATTATTTTTTGCTAAGGTTCTAACATCTTGGCCTGCACTAAATGCAATTGAATAAAGTGTATCGCCTTTTTGAACAGTATATTTATCGCCATTAATGTTAATTTTTCTGCCGTAATTATTAACATCATTATTTAAACTACTGACAGGCGCCGGAACATGGCTAGACGAGCAAGCAAAGAGCAAAATACTAATAAATAAAGCAACATAACATTTTATTTGTTTATTCACTGTATTTAGCTCCTTATGTTAATAACATTATTTTATAGTGCTTAACGTAATAAAATGTATGCAACTGCAATTAAAAGCACAACTGCCCATCCAAGCACTTCAATGTATTGACGTAATTTTTGCTCCATTTTAACACCGCCCCACTTCATCAGTGCAGCAACTAAAAAGAACCGAGCGCCTCGCCCTACTGCAGACGCAATTAAAAACGGCAAAAATGCCATTTGTAATACCCCTGCGCCTATAGTAAATACTTTATAAGGAATAGGCGAAAAACCGGCTATAAATACCACCCACACGCCATAGTTTTTAAACCAATCAAGTGCAATATCAAATTTATCTTGCCAGTGCATTTGTACTATAAGTGGCTCAACAACCGGTTCAAATAACCAAAAGCCAAGTAAATAACCTACTATGCCACCAACAACAGACGCTATAGTGGCAAAACTTGCAAACCGCCATGCTTTTTTAGGCTGAGCAAGCGACATTGGTGCCAGCATTACATCAGGAGGGACAGGAAAAAACACAGACTCTGCAAAGCTCATTGCAGCTAAATAACGCTCAGCATGACGGTGCTTAGCCCACACTAGAGCCATATCGTATAACTTAGTAAACAACTTCAAAATGAATTCCTATTCAATATCACCAGCGACTAGCGGTACAAATCTAACCGGCGCAATTATGTGTTCTGTGTAGTTATTGCCATTGCGAATAACCATAGTTAATTTTTGCTCTTGCTCGCCAATTGGGGCAAGTAACACACCACCATCTGCTAATTGAGCTAATAGATCTTGCGGGATTTTAGCCGCGGCTGCGGTGACTATAATGCCGTTAAACGGCGCTTGCGACTCCCAACCTTGCCAGCCATCGCCATGTTTCATTGCCACATTATATAAATCGAGCTGATGTAAACGGCGCTTAGCTTGCCATTGTAATGCTTTAATACGCTCTACTGAGTAAACCTTGGTAAATATTTTAGCCAGTATTGCCGTTTGATAGCCCGATCCAGTGCCTATTTCTAGCACCTTGTCGCGCACACCAGCTAATTGCAGCAGTTCGGTCATACGCGCCACAATATAAGGCTGCGAAATAGTTTGCCCTTGGCCTATTGGTAACGCAGTATTTTGATACGCTTTATGTTGCAGCACGTCACCCACAAATATATGTCGTGGTATTTGTGCAATCGCATCTAGTACTTGCGTATCCTCAACACCTTCACGCTGTAATAGCGCTGATAGCGCCTTGGCGCTGCGGGTATAATTAGCCAGCACGGTTTATCTCCAAATCAGCTAACCACTCCCCTACCGCTTTAATGCTCTCGTTAGCGGTCATATCAACACTCAGTGGGGTAACCGAGGCATAGCCATTATTAATTGCATGAAAATCGGTACCTTCACCTGCATCACTTTCTGTCCCTAAAGATCCGTACCAGTAAATATCTCGACCCCAAGGATCGGTTTGCTTGGTCATGGTTTCGGCTTTATGGCGCGCACCCAAACGCGTTACCTGCACGCCTTTTAATTCGCTTAGAGGAATGTCGGGTACATTAATATTTATAATTTGATCTTTTGGTAGCGGATGCGACGCTAAACCTTTAATAATACTTATAGTTACCGCTGCCGCCGTTTCAAAATGCTCGCCGTGGTGCGAACACAAAGACACCGCAATAGCAGGCAAACCTAAATGGCGTCCTTCGGTTGCTGCAGCTACCGTGCCTGAGTACAAAGTGTCGTCACCTAAATTAGCGCCGTGGTTTATACCTGCGACCACTAAATCGGGCATTTCATCAACAAGCTGGTTAACGCCTAAATGCACACAGTCAGTAGGTGTACCATTAACCGATATAAAGCCATTTTCAAGCTTTGTAGCACGCAGTGGGTTAAGCAAAGTTAACGAGTTACTTGCACCACTGCAGTTACGGTCGGGGGCAACTAAAGTGACTTCGGCAATTTGCATTAATGCTTGATATAACACCGCAATACCTTTAGCGCCTACACCATCGTCGTTACTTAATAGGATCTTCATCTTTGCTGTCCTTTTCTTTTCGCTCGCGTGGGCTTGCGTCTGTGTAATCCACCAGCTCACGTAATAATGCCGTAGCAAAACAGCCTTTTGGTAAACCAAAACTTAACTTCAAAGTGCTTTCATCTATGGTTTCTACGCTAAAATCTTGCGGGATTAAACGCAGCATTCTGCGCTCATTTTTTAGCCCTAACTCGCCTAAACCATCGCACCAATACTGATAAGGCCCAAGCCATACTTTTTCTTGTTCGGTGAGCCCTTTTTCGCTTTTACCTACCATAGGTGCCGACATCATAATATCGCCAGAGGCTAGGCGGGCAATATTTTCATCGCTAATAGCGTCTTCAAAAAAGGCATTACTGCCGCTGAGCATAAATACTTCACGGTGCATGGTTTTAGCTAAACCATGCTCCTTTACTCGTAAACTTACGAGTTGATTAAATACATGCGAGCGCGCTGCAGAAATAATAATACCGCGTAATTTTTTATCGCGAATACGCTCACCTGCAAACATTTTTTCAGCCATTACCAGGTTATGGCCATCACGGCCAAAGCGTTGCTCGCCAAAATAGTTAGGCACGCCACTGCGTACCGCATTAATACGGCACAAAATATCCAGAGGATCGGTAACATTGCGCAGCGTAATAGTAAATTTATTACCTTTATGACAGCCCGTTCTCAGCTTACGTTCGTGGCGTTGCTGCGATACAACAAACACGCTTTCGCTGTTTAAATCACTAAAATCAATCGGTTTTTTAATGGGTACTTTTACACTAAACCACTGCGAACACACTCCGTGGCGATCTTTCATCCCAGCATAACTTACATCGCGTGGTGATACTCCAGCTCGCTGCGCAATTAACTTTGCTACGTACTGGGTGTTTTCGCCTTTTTTTACTACTTGCAAACATACATGCTCGCCGCTACCGGTAAACTCAATGCCTAAGTCTTCATCTACCATAAAGTCTTCGGCTGTGGTTTTAAAGTCAGCTTTTGATAACGGTGCGCCGTATAAATAATTTAAATCGCTCATGCGTTTGTTTTACTCATTGACTCTTTGTTCATAATTACCACTGCATGGCTCGAAATGCCTTCTTTTCGCCCTTCAAAACCGAGCTTTTCGGTGGTTGTAGCTTTAACATTTATTTGCGATAGTTCGCAGTTTAAATCACTTGCAAGGTTGCTACGCATAGCTTGAATATGAGGCAACATTTTTGGCGCTTGTGCCACTATAGTTACATCTCCATTGCCCAATACATAACCTTGCTCTTTAGCTAAGCTCACCACATGACGCAGTAATATTCGGCTGTCGATATTTTCATATTCACTGGCCGTATCTGGAAAGTGTTTACCAATGTCGCCCATTGCAAGCGCGCCTAAAATAGCATCGCACAGAGCATGAATAGCAACATCGCCGTCGGAGTGCGCTAAAAAACCTTGCGGATAATCAATCTTTTCGCCGCCGATAGTTAATGGGCCAACACCGCCAAATTTATGCACGTCAAAACCATGACCAATTCGTATCATAATGCATTCTCGTTTTGTTGTTTTTGAAGTAAAAAACCAGCCAAGTCTAAATCCTCAGGAGTGGTTATTTTAATATTATCGCTACGCCCTGGTATTAATTTTACTGGCTTGTTAGCCCATTCAATGGCGCTTGCTTCGTCGGTAATAACTGCGCCGCTTGCCAGTGCATTTTGCAGCGCATTTTTAAGATCTTCGTATTTAAAAAACTGCGGAGTAAGGGCTTGCCATAAATCATCTCGGGGTACGGTTTGCTCAGCATAAATATGGCCACGTTTTATAGTGTCTTTTACTTTACTGGCTAAAATTCCGCCTTCGTCGGCGTTTATACACTCATTTATAAGTGTATTTATGTCGTCAATAGTAACTAGCGGGCGGGCAGCATCATGCACAAGTACCCAGTCGGGCGGGTTGGTGGCTAAAAAAAGTAAACTGTTTAATACAGAATCAGCACGCTCTTTACCGCCACAAGTACGCACAATGCGCGCATCAATCACTGGCAATTGATCAAAGTAAGGATCGTTTTCATTTAGGGCTACAACAATTGTATTAAGCTGCGCTAAAGCAGATAATTTTGTGAGCGTATGCTCTAAAATAGTTTTACCTGCTAATTTAATATACTGTTTAGGCGCATTATGTTGCATTCTACTACCCACTCCGGCAGCAGGTATAATGGCAGCTATAGTTGGTTTATTTGTCATATTATTGTTGAGCTGGTAAAACACGTATAAATGTTTCGCCCGCTTTAATCATTCCTAATTCGTTACGTGCGCGCTCTTCTATGCCTTCATGGCCAAGCTTTAAATCTTCTATATCGGCGGTTAATACTTTATTGCGTTTAATCAATTTTTCGTTAGTGTGTAAATGAGATGCAACCGCACTTTTTAAACGTGTGTAGTCTTGTACGCCATTATGGCCAAACCACAATCTATACTGCACAAACAGTGCTAAACATAACAAGCCAACCTGAAAAAACCGCATTTAACACTCCTTATTTTTAAATTCAAATAAACTTATTTAATGAACCAAGTTACGTTTGTAATCGTTTTACATTGCGCCAATTTATACTTCCTGCCAGTAGCATTTCGCGCAGCGATAAAACCCGTGGCAAACAACGCTTTGAAAACTGCCATTGGTGCCCGCAACATGCCGCAGTTAATGACACTTTACTCGGCGTTAATAATTGCGCGTTTGGCAGCTCAAGTCCCTGCCCCGAAAACGCAAACCAACCTAGCTCATTACAATGCACTTTATTGTCGCTTACTTGGTCTAGGCTGTCTATTCTAACGCGAATTTGCTCATCACTACGCACTAAAATAGGGATTATTAACCCGACTTTGGCATTATGTTGATAAAAAAGTTCATTTGCTTGAATGTTAATCTCTGGTGGGGTCGGTTTTTGCTTTGCAAGCCAAGAGCCATTTTGCGAATCTAGTTTAAAAGGCGAGCTTGTATTAGCAACTAATGTGGCAGCACGTTCAATGTAATAAGGTAGACTTTTTAATTGGCGACGCAGCCTATCGCTATTAGGCTCAGCGACTAAACGCTGAACCTCACGTTGATAAAATGCATTACACAATTGTGCATATAACACTTTTTTTGCATCGGCTTGCCACATTTCAACTTGTTGTGGCGCGCCAACAGGCTCATTTTTTGCTGCCAATTGCCGTACTCAAAAACACTTAGGTAAATGTTTTATAACACAGTACTGCATAATTTTTAAGCGCCGAGTGCTAAATTAAGCGCTTGGCTTTTCACCTAATTTAGCTATGCCCGACTCTAAAAACTGCACTACAGTATTGCGTTTTTTACCTATGAGTAAACTGCCGTCGGCTAAAAACATAAAGTTTTGCCAGTTGCGTTTAAACACATCAAAGGTGGTTTCAATAATATTGTCGCGTGCCATGCAAAAATAAACAGTGGTATTAGCTTGCCAATCTAAGTGCGCTAAAATGGCTTCGGGAAGTTGTTCATCGCCGTTTTCCCATGCGCTTTCCCAGTTTACTTCTTGGCTATAACTTTCATCTTGACCACACCAATCTGTTTTATCAAAAAAATCAGGGTGATCAAACTCACGGCTCACCATAGTTGTCCACAGTACAGCTGCGCGCTCAAGGCTCATAGGTTTAATGTTTGCAGCATCGTCGGCTGAAACAGGCATGTCTTTATGGCGAAAAACCCATGCTTTTTTGTAATCATCTAGCGTAATATAGTTCATAGTATTGGCAAATTAGTTAGCATTAAAAGTGCAGAAACAAATTATACAAGAGATCAAAACATGACTACAGCAATAAAACCAATTTCCCTCAAATCAGGCATATACCAACACTACAAAGGGGCACAGTACAAAGTGCTTTATGTAGCCACTCACAGCAAAACCAGTGAGCAACTGGTAATTTACCAAGCGCTATATGGTGAGTTTGGTATATGGGCACGCCCTTTAGAAATGTTTAGCGAAACAGTTGAAAAAGACGGCAAAACTATTCCTCGGTTTAGCTACCTTGGTGAAGCCGGTTAACTATGGCATGATAGGATTATAAAAACTCATCTGACCTGTGACGATAAGAAGGTAATAAAGTGCAATTTAATTCAACCGATAATTACATCGCCAGCTCTGCGCTTAAGCAAGCTGTAAACGCGGCTATTATGCTCGAAAAGCCACTTTTAATTAAAGGTGAGCCGGGTACAGGTAAAACCATGCTAGCTGAAGAGCTGGCAAAAAGTTTAGATACCGAACTTATTCAGTGGCACATTAAATCGACCACCAAAGCGCAGCAAGGTTTGTATGAATACGATGCGGTTTCGCGCCTGCGCGACAGCCAGCTGGGCGACGAGCGCGTACACAATATTAGTAACTACATAGTTAAAGGCAAACTGTGGCAAGCATTTACTTACGCCGACCAACACGGTAAACGCCCTGTATTATTAATAGATGAAATAGACAAAGCCGATATTGAGTTTCCAAACGATCTACTGTTAGAGCTCGATAAAATGGAATTTCATGTTTACGAAACCAGCGAGCGAGTAGTAGCAAAAGAGCGCCCTATTGTGATCATCACCTCTAATAACGAAAAAGAGCTGCCCGACGCATTTTTACGCCGCTGCTTTTTTCATTACATTGATTTTCCATCTGCCGATGAAATGCAGCAAATTATTGACGTGCACTACCCTAATGTTAAGCAAGATTTAGTACGCCAAGCACTCGAAGTGTTTTTTAACCTACGCGAAGCAAACGGTCTTAAAAAGAAGCCATCTACCAGCGAATTACTCGACTGGTTAAAGCTCCTTATGGCAGAAGATATAGACGCAAAAACACTCCACGACAAAGCTAAAAAAGGCGGTTTAATGCCAATGTTTGGCGCATTACTTAAAAATGAGCAAGACATAAGCCTAATCGAAAAACTCGCGTTTATGAGCCGCTAGGGCCTGTTGACCTTTCAGGATTAAAATTTGTTCTAACTAAGGACGATTTAATCGTGGCACGAGGTTTGTAACCTAGTGGGCTAAGTAAAAGCCGAGCAACAAAGAGTTAATCGTCCCTAGGACGAACCTTCAGGCAGCGCGTGTTTGGTATTTATGCTGCGTTATCGCCTATTTATGGGGAATAACCACACTACATAGGCTCTGCCTTGCCTAAATAGCAAACACACTGCTGCAAATTTAACCTCGAAAGATAAACAGGCCCTAACATGTTAATACAGTTTTTTTTCACGCTGCGTAAATACCGTTTACCGGTAAGCCTGCGCGAGTTGCTTGATTTAATTAACGCCTTAAAAAAGGGTGTTATATTTGCCGACGTAGACGCTTTTTACCATTTAGCACGCACTATAATGGTCAAAGACGAAACGCACTTTGACCGATTCGACAAAGCCTTTAGCGACTACTTTAGTGGTATTGCTGACCTTGATTTGCTCGAGAGCTTAAAGCAACAGCACAACTTACCAGAAGATTGGCTGCGTAAAGAGTTTGAAAAAAACCTTAGCGATGAAGAAAAAGCCCAACTTAAAGCCATGGGCGGCCTCGACGAGCTAATGAAAACCCTAAAAGAGCGCTTAGAAGAGCAACAAAAACGCCACGCAGGCGGTAATAAATGGGTTGGCACCGGCGGCACATCACCTTTTGGAGCATACGGCTATAACCCCGAAGGTGTGCGTATAGGCCAAGACGGCAACCGTAACCGCCAAGCAGTAAAAGTGTGGGATAAACGCGAATATCGCAATTTAGACTCCGACCGTGAAATTGGCTCGCGTACTATTAAACTTGCCCTTAAAAAACTGCGTAAATTTGCCCGCACTGGCGCCAGCGACACGCTAGATTTAAACGAGACCATTCGCGCTACCGCAAAACAAGGCGGCATGCTTGACGTAAAAATGGCACCAGAGCGCCACAATGCAGTAAAAGTACTCATGCTGTTTGATATTGGCGGCTCAATGGATGACTACATTCATACCTGCGAAGAATTATTTAGCGCCGCCCATGGCGAATTTAAACACTTAGAGTTTTACTACTTTCATAACTGCCTATATGAGCACGTGTGGCAAGACAACGAACGCCGTCACTCAAACGTAATAGACACCATGACGCTAATTAATAAGTTTACCAGCGACTACAAAGTAATATTTGTAGGCGATGCCACTATGGGCCCATTCGAAATAGCCTACCCCGGCGGCTCGGTAGAACACTACAATGAAGAGCCCGGCAGTGCATGGTTACAACGTGTCACAAATCACTTTGATAAAGTGGCTTGGCTCAACCCACAACCCGTTGAACACTGGCCGTACTATCAATCAATAGGTTTTATTAAAGAGCTGATGAACAACCGCATGTATGCGCTGAGTTTAGATGGAATAAGTAAAGCGATAAAAGAGCTGAGTTAAACAATGCGTTTGATGAAGTGTGGTCGATATTCATACTGCTTAGCGCAGTTATAGCCGTGATAATGGAGTAAATGCTACATGTTACTGTGACGGTTATTTTTTACATAGCTTGGGTTGAACGCAGCAAAATCAACACAAAAGAGTATGGGGTAGACACAAAAAGCGCACTTATTTAGTGCGCTTAGATAAAGCTAGTATTCAGATTTAGAAACTATATCGCACTGTTGCACTAATTAAATCTAAATCATCCAATGACGTATAATTAGCACCGAATGAAAAACTCTCATTCATATGAAAGCGTGCACCTACAGAGATAGATGTCTCACTTTCATCTGCAATATCGATGTAACCCAAGCGTCCATCCAGCTCGATGCTATCACTCACCATTGAACGAACCCCAACAGATAAGCCATATCCATTTTCGTCTTCCGAAGCGCTGTTACCGCGATATGATGCTTCTGCCTCAAGGTTTTCATACGTCACCAAACCATAAATGTCGGTGCTGGCGCTAATTGCCGTACGATACCCAACCCCTGCACTAAGCCAATTTATATCTACATCTAAACCGTTTTCTGAATCACCAACGGTTTGATACTGACCAGATAAGAACACGTTCTCGCTTACTAGCGTACTACCATCTATTGTCCAACCATCTGCGCCTTCACCATCAATATCGCCATCTAGGTAACCGCCAGAAACAAAGTTAAAGTTAGGAGTTTTTGCGAATGCTATAGGACTCGCAACAAGAGTAGTTAATAGTAAGAGTGAAACTTTATTCATTTTCATAGTACTTCCTTTTGAGTGTATCCTTTAATAAGCTTAAGATTATACATAGCACGTAACTGATAGCAATCGCAGGATTAAAAAACCAGAATAAAGTTACACTTGCATTAATTACTCAATTGCCATCGCTTGTTACTTTTTATTTAGCACTGTACTCAAGGTTTGAGACGACGGCTGTCAAAGCGGTAATTTTTGACTTTAAACATCATAATTATTTACTGTCAGTAATTCGCTATTGACTATCTACTTATAAACAACGTGTTTATCTGCATCAAGTGAACTTCACAATATTTGTAACTGAAAAATTCATATAGCTCGTTCAACTATGAACCCTCTAACCTTGCTCCTCCTGCCTAAAATCACATCATCATCCACACTACAAATGCCACAGAAAAACCGACTAAGTACAGTAGCCCTACCCAGCTTAAACTTTTAAGTAGTACGCCGTGTTTA
>LV_Brine_h2_0102DRAFT_1000277_pt1 | contig 19039 bp, 14 predicted proteins | sample LakVidmifraction_3_FD_10600 | JGI IMG/M metagenome (IMG submission 10600)
AAAGAGAAAGCCCTTGAAATACCAATACTTAGCCCTATCGTTAGCAAGCGTATTAAATACCCCACTGCTGGCGCAAGCTGCCCAAAGCTCAACAGTAACAACCAATAACACCATAGAGCACATTGAAGTAGCTGGCCAAGTTATTAAATCTCAAGGCCTTTCAGTTAAAGATGCCAGTATAGATGGCCCATTTGGCGACAACTTAGCACTAAAAGATATAGCACGTTCGGTAACGCCTATTTCGAGCGAGCTAATAGAGCAGCTTAACATTACCACTTTACAAGATGTGCTTGCAGTAAGCCCTAATACCTATTCAGCCAGTGGTTTTGGCGCGCCAAGTTTACCCACAATACGCGGCCAATTAGGTGAGCTTTTTCAAGATGGTACACGTCGTCAAGCGGGCAACAATGGCTTTGGTGTACCGTTATCGTTCAACGCTATAGAACAAATAGATGTAGTAAAAGGTGCGCCACCGGTATTATTTGGCTCAAGCCAACGCAATGGTGGGTTTGTAAACTTACACTCTAAAAAAGCCGCTACAGGCGAAAGCAAAGGTAAAGCAAGTTTATCGGCAGGACGATGGGATCAATATCGTGTACTGGTTGACTACAACGCCCCCATAATAAAAGACAAAGTAGGTTTTAGAGTTAGTGCGGAGCATATTGATAACGGCAGTTATTACGACTACTCTGGCACAAAAAGCGACAGCTTATTTGCAGCCCTGCGTGTATTTCCTGATGATAAAAGCAGCTGGGATCTTAATTTTGAATTATACCAAGTTGAATTTACCGATAACGCCGGTATTAACCGCCCTACTCAGGCGTTAATAGATGACGGACTTTATATTACCGGCCAAGGTGTGCAAGCAAATGGTAGTACTGTACCTTTAGCGGGTTCGGTTATTTCGCCAACCGGGCAAGTAAAAATAGATCGCAGTACCGTACTGACCGACCCTGATAATCTTAACGAAGCGACAACCTACTTGCTCCACAGTATTTATAAACGTGAGCTTTCTAGTCACGCGTCAATTAAAAACATTTCCTACTTTCAGCATTTACAACGTGATGAAATTGCACAAAACAGCTTTGTTGAAATTATAGAGGGTGCCGATACCGCGCAAAACCGTACCGAGCTTACCTACCTTTGGAATAGTAACCAGCAAACTATTTTTGCCTTTGATGTACGTTATAACCGCGTATTAGGTTACAGCCAATTTACCACCGAAGCCGACTTACCCATAGATTTAACTGGCCCACTTTCAAATAGACGCATACCGCTAAGTGCAGAGCAACAAGCACGCTTTATTGAACTTCGCCCAGGTGTATTTGTATCGCCGGGTGGTCAGTACGATATTAATAATGACGGCAGTGGCGACTTTAACTTATCAGACACCACAGACTCACGCTCATGGCAAACAGGGGTGGCTATTCAGCAAGATTCTGATTGGACTAATAAGTTTCATACCAGTGTTGGCTACCGCGTTGACTTTTATGACGTAGAAGCAAACGACCCAATAGCACCTGTAGGGCAAATTGCCGCCAGCGACAGCATTAACGACACTTTGCATTCAGGGCAAGTAAGTTTTAATTACCGACTAAACGATGATTACACCACTTATGGCGCAGCAAGTTACAACGAAGCCACATCAAATAGCATGGCTGGCGGCACTACACTTGGCGGCGACAATACCATTAGTGCGCAAAATTTTGCCACCGAAAATACCCTAGTTGAATTTGGTTTAAAATATGCACCAACCAATAGCGATTGGTACGCCGATGGCGCAATATTTAGCCAACGCCGTAGTTTACGTAACCGCGATGGCAGTAATACCGGTATTCGCACCACAGGTTTTGAAAGCCAAGTATTTTACGATGCCTACCCGTACTGGTTAAGCGCAGGCTATAGCTACATTGACGCCCGCTACGATAATTCTGCAAGTAGTCAAGATTCTGCCCAAGTAGCCGATGCATTTGACAATTCTCGTCCTGATATTATTGCAGGCACCAGTGTGGGCGCTCCTAGTTTTACCGCATTTGCGCCTTCAAGTAGCCAAGTTCAAGGCATTCCAGAGCAATCTTTTAGCTTTAACGGAAATTATTCAATTAATTCGAAATGGCAAACGGGTTTTTCAGGTCTATATACAAAGAGTTACCCATTAGACTTTTTGGCAACCGTACATATTCGCGATCAGTACACATTAAACGTAAATACTAGCTATGCTTTTACGCCTAGCACCAAGTTACGCTTAGATGTAAACAACGTTACCAATCAAAAAAATTGGCGCCCTGTATTTGAAGGCGGTTATTTTGGTGCAACCTTGGCTTTTCCTGAATTACCAATAAACGCAAAACTGACGCTTACGCATAATTTCTAAACAGCAATGCTAGAGAAGAGAGAACATGATTAAAAAAATACTTTTGTTATTGATTGCAGCGGTCGCCATCGGCCTGTTCTTTCATTTTGATTTGCACCAACTACTTACGCTTGAGGGCTTAAAAGGGTCGATGGATCAGTTTAGCCAATATAAAGCGCAATCTCCGCTATTAATAATTGGCGGATTCTTTTTATTGTATGTGGTGGTTACTGCATTGTCTTTACCGGGCGCGGCTATTTTAACACTGGCAGCGGGTGCTTTATTTGGCTTAGTTGAAGGCTTATTGGTTGCATCGTTTGCATCAACCATAGGTGCTACATTGGCCTTTTTAGTATCACGTTACTTATTGCGCGACACCATTAAAAAGCGCTTTCCTGATCGTTTAGCAGCCATTGATGCAGGCGTTGAAAAAGAAGGCGGCTTTTACTTATTTACGTTGCGTTTAGTGCCGGTGTTTCCGTTCTTTTTAATCAACTTGTTAATGGGCGTAACAGCCATCAAGTCATGGACTTTTTACTGGGTAAGCCAAGTGGGTATGCTAGCCGGTACATTTGTATTTGTTAATGCCGGTACGCAGCTTGCTCAAATAGAGAGTTTATCGGGCATTTTATCGTTGGACTTAATTTTATCATTCGCTTTATTGGGCGTATTCCCATTTATTGCTAAAGGAATTTTAAACGTGTTTAAAAAACGTCGTGTATACAAAAGCTATACTAAACCTAAAAGTTTCGACCGTAACATGATTGTTATTGGCGCGGGTGCTGGTGGTTTGGTAACAAGCTATATTGCCGCTGCTGTTAAAGCAAAAGTAACCCTTATTGAAGCGGGCGAAATGGGCGGCGACTGTTTAAACTACGGCTGTGTTCCAAGTAAAGCGATAATTAAAAGCGCTAAAATTGCAGAGCAAATTCGCCACGGTGAACACTACGGCCTAGAAAACATGACACCGCAGTTTTCGTTTAAAAAAGTAATGGCGCGTGTTCATAAAGTAATTGCCGATATAGCACCGCACGACAGCATAGAGCGCTACACTAATTTAGGCGTAGACGTAGTAAAAGGCTACGGCAAATTAATCGACCCGTGGACGGTAGAAATTAAACTTAATGATGGCGGCACGCAAACATTAACTGCGCGTACTATTGTTATTGCCACTGGCGCACGCCCATTTGTACCGCCACTACCCGGTATAGAAGAAACTGGTTATGTAACAAGCGATACCTTGTGGGATAAATTTGCAGCGCTTGACGAAGCACCTAAAAAGCTTGTAGTACTTGGCGGCGGCCCTATTGGCAGCGAATTAGCCCAAAGCTTTGCCCGTTTAGGTTCAAGCGTTACGCAAATTGAAATGGCGGAGCGCATCATGATCAAAGAAGATCTTGAAGTGTCTACCTTTGCTCATGAAGCATTGAGCGAAAGCGGCGTTAACATTTTAACCTCACATCAGGCATTACGTTGTGAAGCGCGCGACGGTAAAAAGTACATTATTGTTAAACGCCTTAACGAAGGCAATAATGAAGAAATTGCTATTGAATACGACGAACTGCTATGCGCTGTTGGCCGCAGTGCCCGCCTTAAAGGTTACGGTCTTGAAGAGCTAGGCATTGAAACAAACCGCACAGTAGTAACTAACGAATACCTAGAAACACTGTACCCAAATATTTTTGCAGCAGGCGATATTGTAGGTCCATACCAGTTTACACATGTTGCAGCCCATCAAGGTTGGTACGCAGCGGTAAATGGCTTATTTGGTAACCTTAAAAAGTTTAAAGTAGATTACCGTGTTATTCCGTGGACTACGTTTATTGACCCAGAAGTAGCACGTGTTGGCTTAAACGAGCAAGACGCAAAAGATAAAGGCATAGATTACGAAATTACTCGCTTTGAATTTGAAGAGCTAGACCGTGCAATTACCGACAGCGCTACAAAAGGCTTTATTAAAGTGATTACACCAAAAGGCAAAGACAAAATACTCGGTGTTACTGTGGTGTCTGAACACGCTGGCGATTTGATTGCTGAGTTTGTACTGGCAATGAAACACGGCTTAGGCCTTAACAAAATACTCGGTACTATACACAGCTACCCTACTTGGGCTGAAGGTAATAAGTACGCAGCAGGTGAGTGGAAACGCGCTCATGCACCTGAAAAAGTGCTTAACTTGCTCGAAAAATATCATACGTGGCGTCGAGGCTAATATGTTTAACACAACATTAAAGCCTTTATTATTAAGTGCGACATTACTTGCGACGGCGCTTATAACGTCGCTTTCAAGCCAAGCGCAAAGTACGACTAATAACCTGCACGATAGCTGGAATGCATTGTTAAATAAGCATGTTGTCGCTATTAACCATAATCACAGTACTGAGGTTGATTACGCTGCCATAAAACGTGAGCATGCACAGCTAAAAACGTATTTAGATTCGTTAACGGCTGTAACGCAAAGCGAATTTGACGCGTGGGAAAAGCCTAAGCAACTCGCTTTTTTAATCAATGCTTATAATGCGTGGACTGTTGAACTTATATTGACAAAGTACCCAGATCTTAAATCAATTAAAGACTTAGGGAGCTTTTTTAGCTCACCATGGAGTAAAGAGTTTGTGCCATTACTTGGCAAAACTCGCAGCCTTGATGACATAGAGCACGGTTTAATTCGTGGCAGCGGTAAATATAACGACCCACGTATTCATTTTGCTGTAAATTGTGCAAGTATTGGTTGCCCTGCGCTGCGCGGGGAGGCATTCACAGCTACTGAACTAGAGAGCCAATTGCAACAGCAAACGGTGCGTTTTTTATCTGATACAACACGTAATTTTGCGCAGGAAAATACGCTAAATATCTCCTCTATATTTAAATGGTACGGCGATGACTTTGAAAAAGGTTTTAGAGGTGCAGACACGCTACAGCAGTTTTTACTGCAATATAGCGATGCACTTAAACTAGTACCCGCTCAGCAAAAAGCGCTTAGAAATAATGACATGAAAGTAAAATTTTTAGACTACAACTGGGATTTAAATGCACGCCAGTAAGTTTTGGCAAACAGCTACGCGTTACAGTGTTTACTGTGTCGCGTTTTGCGTTTGCCTAATAACAAGCTTAAGTACTTTTGCTAATAACAGCGCTCATAATATGAGTAAAGAACTACTCACTCGCTGGGAAAATATTGAAACGCTTGGTAATAACCAAAGCGTGTACTTTTATGCCTGGGGCGGCGACGCGCAAATAAATGCCTATATTCAATGGGCTGCCCAGCAAGTTAAAACTAAATATAATATTAACTTAGTGCATGTAAAGCTCAGCGACACCAGCGAAGCAGTAAGCCGAGTGTTGGCCGAAAAATCAGCACATAATAATGACCAAGGCAGTGTTGATCTGGTATGGATAAACGGCGCTAACTTTGCCACTATGAGCGAGCACGCATTGTTGTTAAAACAGTGGGCAAATAAACTACCACACTTTGCCTACACAGATCCCGCTAATAACCCTGCAGTTAATTTTGACTTTGGCATACCCACAAACGGTATGGAAGCACCGTGGGGGCAAGCATCGCTCACCTTTTATTACGACAGCATTGCAATAAATAAACAGGCAAACAACAAACTCCCTACTACATTAAACGAATTATTAAACTGGAGCGCACAAAACCAGGGGCGTTTTAGCTACCCAAAGCCGCCTGATTTTTTAGGGATGAGCTTTTTAAAATACGCCTTAGTAATACTGCATCAGCAAAGTAGTGAAAGCATTAAAGCGCAGTTAAACCAAGCGGCTACCGCTAACAACACAGCACAAGTGTTAACCCCACTGTGGGACTTTTTAAATAAGCTACACCCTACGCTTTGGCGTGGTGGCACTCACTTTATGCAAAGTGGCGCGCAAATGCGCCGTTTAGTAGACGATACCGAGCTAAGTATTGCCTTTACCTTTTCAGCACCCGAAGTGCCCGCAGCCGTTAAACGCTACGATTTACCAAAAAGCATTCGCAGCTATGCAATGGCTGATGGCAGTTTAAGTAATACTCACTTTGTGGCAATTCCTTATAATGCAAGCCACCCGCAAAGCGCGCAATTAGTCGCTAACTTTTTATTAAGCCCTGAGGCACAAGCCCAAAAGCAAAAAGCACATATATGGGGCGATAAAAGCGTACTTATTCAATCAACGTTAACGCCTGATCAGCAAGCCTTATTTAAAACAGCTAAACCACATCCAAGTGCACTGCCTTTAAACAGTATTAAACGCACATTGAGCGAGCCACACCCAAGCTGGGTAAACGCCATTCTGCAAGGTTGGCAAACCCGTTATGGAGTAAGCCAATGAGTGTTGTTAGCAATAAAGTGGCGACAAGCCATGGGCCTCACGCCCGTAAAAGCCATGATATGTTTAGTAAAATAGTAAAATTAAGCCCACGTTTTTTACTCGTTTTACTTATTTTACCCGTACTTGGCGGCTTAATTAGTGTGTTACTACCCGCCTTTGGTTATGCCCCTGCACTTGATCAAACAACACTTGGCTTGCAAGGTTTTACCATGCTTTGGCAAACACCCGGCCTAATAAATATGGCTATGCTAAGTATTGGTACCGGTTTAATAAGTACCTTACTTGCTTTTATTATTACTTTGATGATTTTAGCCGCTTTTTTTAACAGCCCTTGGCTTAACCGCATTCAGCGTTTACTGAGCCCTATTTTAGTGATCCCACACGCTGCAGCGGCTATTGCGGTAGGTTTTTTAATTGCCCCTTCAGGCATGATTTCGCGAATTATATCGCCTTGGTTAAGCGGGTGGGAACTTGCACCAAACGGCCTATTTCCGCATGACTCGTTCGGCATTAGTATAATTTTAGGGTTAACGCTTAAAGAACTGCCATTTTTGTTATTAATGGCACTGGGCGTACTGGCGCAGCCTGAGCTTGGCAAAAAATTACGCCAGCAACATAAAGTTGCGCTTAATTTGGGTTACTGCCCCATGACCGCCTTTTTTAAAGTAATACTCCCTAGCCTTTACCCACTGCTGCGTTTACCTATTTTAGCTGTGCTCGCTTATGCCAGCGCCAGTGTAGAAATGCCACTTATTTTAGGCCCAAATACACCGCCAACATTAGCGGTAGCTATTATGCATTGGTTTAACGATGTCGATTTAAACTTACGTATTAAAGCCTCAGCCGGTGCTTTGCTGCAACTGGCACTCACGGGCGGGTTACTTGCGCTTTGGCTTGGCGGCGAAAAAGCGATAAAGGTATTATTTAGCGATTCACTCACTAACGGGGTGCGCGAATACGGCGGATTTTATTGGCAAAAGCTAACGGTAATGCTCACCGTTTTAGTGATCGGTTTTATTTTACTGTCGCTAATTGCCCTTATTTTGTGGTCGGCTGCGGGCTTTTGGCGCTTTCCCAATGCACTCCCTGAGCAATTTACACTACTGCATTTTAACAGTGCATTAATGCAAATGAGCAACCCGTTTTTTAATACCCTAGCTATTGGTTTAGTCACAACGGTATTTGCCATTACGGTTACTTTATTGTGTTTAGAGTCGGAGCAGTTAAGCGACAAACCCATCTCTCGCTTTACCAGTTTAATTATTTACTTACCGCTATTAGTACCCAGTATTGCCTTTTTGTTTGGCCTAGTATGGATACAACAATGGGTAAATAACCAAGCCGCGTTTTTTAATGTAGTGTTTACACATTTACTGTTTGTTTTGCCTTACGTATTTTTGTCTCTCGCGAGCAGTTATAGGCGGTTAGACTCTCGCTTTGCGCGCGTTGCAGCAAGTTTGGGCGCAGCGCCTAGCAAAGTGTTTTTTAAGGTGAAATTACCGCAGTTATTTGCACCTATTTTAATTGCAGCCGCATTGGGGTTAGCGATCAGTTTTGGCCAATACTTACCAACTCTTTTAGCCGGTGGCGGGCGTATAGCCACCATAACAACCGAAGCCGTTACCCTGGCAAATGGCGCAAGTAGGCGCACCAGTGCCGTATACGCTATTATGCAAATGGCACTCCCGCTTATTGGATTTATACTGGCATGGGTTTTACCTAAGTACTTTTTTAAAAGTGCACGAGTGTAAAGTACCTATATTAAACAGTATTGAGTTAAAGGTTTTTTAATGCAGTCATCTTTACAGATTAAAAATTGTCAGCTTTATCGCCAAAATGAGCGACTACTTAGCTTAAACGAGCAAGTTAATGGCGGTGAAATTCTAACAATTATGGGCCCATCGGGCAGTGGTAAATCAAGCTTATTAAACTGGCTTACAGGCACTTTACCCAGTGGCTTTAAAGCCACTGGAGAGGTGTGGCTTAACGGTAAAAATATAAATGATTTACCCACGCATTTACGCCATATTGGCGTACTGTATCAAGACGCTTTATTGTTTTCGCACTTAAGTGTGGCGGGTAATATTGCTTTTGCTATGCCCAAAGGGGACAAAAAACAACGCATTGACAAAATAGCACACGCACTTGAGCAAGTTGGTTTAAAAGGAATGGCCAATCGCCATCCCGATAGCTTGTCAGGCGGTCAACAAGCACGTGTTGCGCTATTACGACTGTTATTAAGTGAGCCAAAAGCTATTTTACTCGATGAGCCTTTTAGTAAGCTCGACACGCAACTGCGCGTTGATACACGTGAACTGGTGTTTAGCCAAATACGCCAACATAAACTGCCTGCCATTATGGTAACGCACGATCATAGCGATTACGACGCTGCAAACGGTAAACTTTTCACCTTAAATACTGTACTTTAAGCGCACAAGGCACCCTATGTTAGATAAATTTATCACCCCTGTAATAAAACCACTGTTAAAGCCTGTGGTAATGCTGATACATAAACGCGGCATAACACCAGATCAGCTAACAGTATTTGGCTTTTTAATTGGCTTGCTCGCTGTGCCATTACTTGCTTTTGAAATGTGGTACGGCGCATTAGCTGCCATTGCTTTAAATCGCATTTTAGATGGGCTTGACGGCGCACTAGCACGCCATGCTAATTTAAGCTCAAGCGCCGGCGGCTTTTTAGATATTACACTCGACTTTTTATTTTACGCGGCCATTCCGCTTGGCTTTATTTTGGCAAACCCCGAACAAAACGCCATTGCAGGCGCTATATTACTCGCTGCATTTATTGGCACGGGTTCAAGCTTTTTAGCCTTTGCCATAGCCGCTGAAAAGTTTAAACTCGAAAAACCACAATTTAAATACAAAAGCTTTTACTACTTAAATGGCTTAACCGAAGGCACAGAAACAATAGCGCTATTTATAGCCTTTTGTATTTGGCCGCAGCACTTTGCCCTCCTCGCCGGCACATTTGCTGTAGCCTGCGCCATTACCATATTTACCCGTATACATGGCGGCTACCACACACTTAAACAGCAAGAAGCCAATGAGGTTATAAATAATAATGACTAACGAAATTTGGTGGCGACTCGGTTGCTTTTTTAGCATTTTAGGCATAATGATGCTGCTTGAATGGCGACAACCCGCAAGGCAATCGCCCATTAAAAGCAGCACTCGCTGGTTTGCAAATTTTGGCTTAGTGTTTGCCTCATCTATCATTGCGCGCTTAGCCGTACCACTTGGTTTAACCGCAGTAGCACTTTACAATCATGAGCACAGCATTGGCTTATTTAACCAACTAGCCATACCTAGCATAGTAACCATAGTGCTAAGCCTTGTACTGCTCGATATACTCATTTATTGGCAGCATAGATTGTTTCATAAAGTGCCACTATTATGGCGTTTGCACCGCGTACACCACGCCGATGCGCATGTAGATACCAGTACAGGCCTGCGCTTTCACCCCATCGAAATTGTGCTTAGCATAGTTATAAAACTCATTGCAGTTACTGCACTTGGCGTACCCGCCATTGCCGTACTTATATTTGAAATCGCGTTAAATGGACTCGCCTTGTTTAACCATGCAAACATACGCCTACCAAACGCCATTGAAAAGCCACTGCGCCTTATATTAATGACGCAAATACTGCACCGCATTCACCACAGTAAAGTAGTGAGTGAAACAAACTCAAACTATGGTTTTAGTGTAATTTGGTGGGACAAACTTTTTGGTAGCTATAAAAGTGAGGCCAAAAAAGTCGACGCAGAAATAGATATTGGTTTGGTTGAATACCCAAGTGCTAAGCAAAACGCCTCGCTTTGGGGATTACTCATCATGCCGTTTAAAAACAAGTAAAAACAACTATATTGCACATCACACAATACCAATCTACTTAAAAGCCTTTTGATGTAGGTTGGTATAAATAAAATACTCTATGAATACGCCAGGTGAAAACTTTAAGGATGTCTGTTTAATTTTTACATTTTTAAGACAAACATTTGTAGAATGGGCGGGATTTTCTATTCGTTATTCATTTTGGGCTAAAGCGTATTATGAGCAACAAAAAGCCAAAGGAAAACCCCATAATACCATCATCAGATCATTAGCATTTAAGTGGATAAGAATACTATTTAGGTGCTGGAAAACACATACGCCCTACAATGAATCAACTTACTTAACCACATTGAAAAGTAAGGGATCACCGCTGTTATAATTTGCGGTGGAAAGTGAGCTTTAGTGCTTGCTGTCCACCTCAGGGCGTGTTGTTAGGCATTACTTAAATAGCTACATGAATTAAGTGTTCTTGAAAGAATACCGTAGCCTTTTGCTTCATAGATTTCAAAAACAGCACGAATAACGTACTTAGGTAAATTAAGGCTATTTTTCAATTGTTCGCCATCAAGCCACAATCCAATTTCACAGCCATCAACTATGTCGACAATCTCAAGCATCTTTTTAGGATCTTCAGCCAGATTGCACATATACATAATAAAGGACGCGTCTATCAGGTTTATACCTCTAGGTATTCTTGAAGCTAAAACATTATTTTTGGAAATTAAACCTACTGACTCTAATGCAGCAAGTGGACGGCTATATTTGGTATAAAACTCATCAGGAAAGTTTAAATTAATAGAGTCATTAACTTGGATATTTTGATATATAATCTTGGCAAGTTCAGGAATATCTTCATGTAGGTAAGAAATTGGGTCTTCAAACTTTTTGAGCCTACTTTCCATTGCGGCTGAATCAATTTCAGCCTGCATTTGAACAAGTGATGCAGCACCAGGGAAGTTAACTCCGGCTATCCTTACTATTTTTAAAAACCAATCCATGCGAATACCTCTTGATGCCTAACGCCAAGCTCACCAGAATTTTGGGAGCGCAGCGAGTAAAATTTCTGTGTGTGGCGCCTTGTTATATTTTTTGAAACTCTAAAGCATATTTGGTTTTTGATTTAACTGCTTGATACCATTTCACATGCTTCCATTCACTACCAGATAAAAGCTTTCTCAGAGTTAGCTTATCTCTTTCTGCCATTCTTAAACCAAACGCAATAGAGTTAACTGCTTTTTCAGGAAACTCTATTGCTTGAGATTTTTGAAATATAAGCCTACGTTCTTTTTCATATTTCCAACTAGAGTATTTTGTACCAAGTACTGAATAAAAAATATCACCAGCTATGCTCTGTTTATTATTAATTCCAGGGAATTGTTCAAAGTATTTAAATCTATTAATAATTTCTTTAAATGGGTACTCTGTTTGATATGTAACATCTAAAGGATAGATGTTTGAGCCGTCTGGACGAAGAATGCGTTCATTAAACCCAATACAGATCCCTTTATGCTCATCTGCATAATGAGACCACATTAATTGATTTTTCCTAGTTTTGCTGAATGAACATATACCAGTAGTTTGTAACTGCTTTTCTATAATTTCTTTATATTTTTTTCTTTCATCTTCGGGAAGTGGATAGTGCTCCCAAACAGCTTGGAGAACTTCTGAAAATGAAGACTCCCCTTCAAAGGGGTCATTCAGTGAACTAGGATTAGCAAACCATAGCTCTCCATTCACTAGGAGTTCGATACTACCTTTATCGAATTTACGATATTTGAATAAATTAGTTGGAGTAATCATTAATCCCTATGAGAAATATAACGCCCGCATAACGGGCAAATAATGCTTGGCTAAAATAGTGAACGCAGTGAACAAAAGCCAAGCTTTATTTGTCCCTGTTAATGCGCTTATAGTTACTCTGTTCCATTAATTAATGTATTTACCTATCTCATTAATACATGGAATATGCTTCTGTTGATCACGAATATTTGAGCGGAAACAATCAATGTTTGTAACAAGACTTTCGGATCAACAGGAGTAATTTGTTTCAATACGCATACTCAGGGATTGTCGTAATGCCGACTATCTATAAGACTTGCGAGAAACACTATTAGCCTCTATTTATTCTTTCACTTTACCTCTAGGAGGCCCAAAATGGAAGCCTTTAACGTCTCAGGTTTTGCTGCCCTTATCGGGATCGATTGGGCCGACCGTAAACATGATATTTGTGAAATAAACCGCGACACAAACACACAACATTTAAGTGTGATTTCCTCTGAACCTAAGTCAATTAATGCATGGGCGCTTGAGTTAAAACAACGCTACAACGGCAGACCCGTTGCTGTCGCGTGTGAGCTAAAAAAAGGTCCACTTATATATGCACTCAGTAAATTTAAGCACATTATATTATTTGTGATTAACCCATCAAGTGTCGCCAAATACCGTGCAGCATTTTCGCACAGCGGGGCTAAAGATGATCCTACTGATGCGATTATTCAAGTTGAAATTTTACAACTTCATATGGATAAATTAACGGTTATTAGACCTGACTCAGAAGAAGTTAGGTGCCTTGCACAGCTTGTCGAATACAGGCGTAAATTAGTACAAGATCGTGTTAATTTAACCAATAAAATAGCCACAACGCTAAAAAATTATTACCCCCACGTGATTGATTGGTTTAAAGAAAAGGACACTCAAATATTCTGTGACTTTTTACTGCGTTGGCCCTCTCTTACTCACGCTAAAAAAGCGAGAAAGCAAACACTACTCGACTTCTTTAATCAACATAACTCCCGCTACCCACTCGTTAATGAAAAGCGGATAAAAGAAATAAAGGATGCTGAAATTCTCACCGATGATATGGCCGTGATCACGCCAAACTTATTGCTTATTGAATGCCTCGTTCCTCAACTCAAACATCTAATGCAGGCAATAACCCGATTTGATGACGAAATTAAAACGCTTTATAAGCAACATAAAGATCGCGCTATTTTTGATAGTTTACCAGGTGCAGGACCACAATTAGCGCCTCGGTTATTAGCCGCTATGGGGTCAAATCGTGACCGTTATAAGTGCGCTGCTGACATACAAAAATACGCAGGCATTGCCCCTGTTACCGAGCGCAGTGGCAAGAAGGAATGGATACACTGGCGATATTCGTGCACTAAATTTTTAAGGCAAACATTTGTTGAATGGGCAGGATTATCTGTGCGTTATTCATTTTGGGCAAAAGCATATTACCGGCAGCAAGAAGCTAAAGGAAAACCCCATAATACCATCATCAGATCATTAGCATTTAAGTGGATAAGAATACTATTTAGGTGCTGGAAAACACATACGCCCTACGATGAATCAACTTACTTAACCGCATTGAAAAGTAAGGGATCACCGCTGTTAAAATTTGCGGTGGAAAGTGAGCTTTAGTGCTTGCTGTCCACCTCAGGGCGTGTTGTTAGGCGCACATCAGGAAACATAACTTAATTAATAAACAAGCTGGCTTTTAAGAAATATCTGAACCATCTATCATACATAAGTTATCTTGTTCAATTGCGTCCTTTAATTCAACAATATCCCGTAAGAAAAGTTCACTAGTATTAGGGATTGCTATTCGAAAGGTATGCTTTAACTCTATAGCTTTAACGCTACCATTTGGAAAAGAAGCATCAAGTTCTTTTTCAATTGCAAACAGGCCATTCCCGTTAGGTTCTATATTAAAATCACCACCATCAACTATATGCCTAACGACACAGTTGCTTACAGTCGGCAACTCTTCTTTTCCGATATCTATAGTTGTAATTTGACCTTTATGATCTGAATCTAACCTTCTATAAACATAAATAACGGCTTTATCTTCGACAGGTTTAAACTCGAGTAATTCCTTATATTCTTCAGTCCCTTTTTGAGCTGTTGGTATTGTTGTACAACCACTAGTTAAAATTGTTGCAGCAATCGCTGTTGCTATAAAAAGCTTTTTCATATGTGTACTTATCCTTGTTGGAGTTGTTGTTTAATTAAAGTGATACGCAATGATGGCAGTGCGCCTAACAGCTTATTGAACACCACTATGGGGGTTTATACCCCCCCAAAAAACGACGTATATTACATAGCTTAATAATTCCATCAAACAACTCTAATGTAAACAGGTAATTACGTATGTTATAAAATTGCCTTTGTTAAAGTGCCCCAAAACGACTTTTAATAATGTTATCCGACAAAACCGCAACCACTGCCAATTTATACTGTTATTAATTATAAAATTTAGCTTGTGTGAAATACCCTTTTTTAACACTGAAAAAAGAACACATATATAATAAAAACATGCAAAAAACACGATTGGTGCTAAGAGCGATAACGCGGTTGAGTCGTTTTAAATTCATTAAACCAATGTACAAAAAAGCGCTGCAAATATGCAGCGCTTATTACTTAACGGTTGTTTATTTTAACTTTGTACTTAAAATTAAAAGAAGCCGAGCGGATCTTCGCTGTAGCTTACTAATAGGTTTTTAGTTTGTTGGTAGTGACCCAGTGCGAGTTTGTGGTTTTCGCGACCAATACCTGATTTTTTATAGCCGCCAAACGCGGCATGAGCCGGATACATGTGGTAGCAGTTAGTCCATACACGGCCGGCCTCAATTTTACGCCCCATACGATACGCTTGGTTCATGTTGCGGCTCCATACACCGGCGCCTAAACCAAATTCAGAGCTATTGGCAAGTGCCAACGCTTCGGCTTCGTCTTTAAAGGTCGACATTGAAATAACTGGGCCAAAAATCTCTTCTTGGAATACCCGCATGTCGTTGGTGCCTTTTAATAGAGTAGGCTGAATGTAATACCCGCCGTTAAGATCATCGCCTAACTGCTCTACGTTGCCACCAGTAAGTACTTCGGCGCCTTCTTTTTTACCTATTTCGATGTAGCTTAATATTTTATCAAATTGCGCTTTAGACGCCTGCGCACCTACCATGGTTTCGGTATCTAGCGGGTTACCGCGTTTAATTTGTGCTGTACGCTGTAAAATGCGTTCAATAAATTGCTCGTAAATATCTTCTTGAATAAATAGTCGCGATGGGCAAGTACATACTTCACCTTGGTTAAAGTAGGCCAGTATTGCGCCCTCTATTGCTTTAGATAAAAACGCGTCGTCTTTGTCCATTACATCGCTAAAGAAAATATTGGGTGACTTACCACCTAGCTCTACCGTTGATGGAATAATGTTTTCGGCGGCGCATTTTAAAATATGTGAACCCACTGGGGTAGACCCCGTAAAGGCGATTTTAGCAATGCGGGTGTTGGTAGCCAGGGCTTCACCTGCTTCTTTACCAAAGCCATTAACTACGTTGAGTACGCCTGCTGGCAGTAAGTCGCCAATCACTTCCATTAACACTAAAATAGAGGCAGGGGTTTGCTCTGCCGGTTTTAGTATTACACAGTTGCCCGCAGCTAAGGCTGGGGCTAGCTTCCACGCTGCCATTAGTATTGGGAAGTTCCACGGAATTATTTGCCCAACTACACCTAACGGTTCATTAAAATGATAGGCAACGGTAGTTTCATCAATTTCACTAATACCGCCCTCTTGTGAGCGCAGGCAACCTGCAAAATAACGAAAGTGATCGGCGGCTAATGGAATATCGGCCGCGAGTGTTTCGCGAATTGCCTTGCCGTTGTCCCACGTTTCGGCAACTGCAAGTAACTCTAAGTTTTGTTCAATACGGTCGGCTATTTTTAGTAATACGTTACTACGATCGGTAACCGATGTAGTACCCCACTGCGCTTTTACTGCATGGGCTTTGTCGAGCGCAAGTTCAATGTCGTCTTTGTCGGAGCGCGCTACTTTGCAAAACACTTTGCCGTTTACAGGGCTAATATTTTCAAAGTACTGGCCGTTTACTGGCTTTACCCATTCTCCACCAATGTAGTTTTCGTATTGCGCTTTAAAGGTAATTAGTGCACCTTTTTCGCCTGGATTTGCATAAATCATAGTGACACTCTCTTGTTGTTATTAGCTAAAAGTCGAGCTATTAAATAAGTCTTTTTGCTTTATATTTAATCAAGTGCTGTTTTATAATTAATCAGCATTGATTGACATTAGACTATCAAACACTTAAAAGCATGTATTGCTGTCCACAAAAGTTGTCTATGAGTCCAGATTTAAAAGGGATTAAAATGCATACTCCGCAATTAAATAAGCAACGTCAGCAATTAAAGGTGCTAATTGAAAATAAAGTGACCTTTGCTGCCGATAATAGCGAGCTAAGTATTTACGATACTTATCAAAATGCGCAAAAAGTAGCTTTGCATTCAAAAGAATTACTTTTTTGCGCCATGCTTAGTGGTAAAAAGGTAATGCATGTAGAGAGCTGCCAATATCATAAGGCATTTTTACCTCACGAATCCTTTGTGTTAGCACCAGAGCAAGGGGTGTTAATTGACTTTGAACAAGCATCTTTAAACGCGCCTACTACCTGCCTTGCCATAGAAATAAGTACAGATAAAATAACGCAGGTGGCTAATGCACTCAATATTGAGCAACGCTTTGCCAGCGATGACTTATTTGCCTATACACCGCAGCTGGTACATAGCCAACATAATAGCCAAACCCAACAACTTTTAGCGCGTATGGTGCATTTATTTAGTGAGCCCGACGAGCAACGAGGTTATTTAATCGACTTATCGTTAAACGAGCTTATTACCCGTTTGCTACAGCAGCAAAGTCGAGATTTATTACTAAAACACGGCAATAATCCGCAGCTTAAAACACCGGTAAATAATGCTTTGCAATACATAGAAGAGCACTTAAATGAGGCATTGGATATAGAGAAGCTGTGTAAAATTGCCTGTATGAGTCGCAGCAAGTTTTATCAACAATTTAAGTTGGCGTTTGGTACTAGCCCAGCACTGTGGCAGCAGCAACTTAGGCTTAAAAAAGCCTATAGTAAATTGTTACAGGGGCGCACGGTTAGCCAAGCGTGTTATGAGCTGGGTTTTAATTGCCCTAGCCATTTTAGCCGATTATTTAAACAAGCCTATGGCGTACCACCAGCAAACATTGCCAAGAAAAACCATTAAGTGATGGTTTAGATTAATTTTATAGCGAGGTTAATTAACGTTTCGTAGGCACTAAATGCGCCTACGAAACTTATTTTATTGTATTTTTTATGGCGCATTAATACTGCGTATTAAAACCAAATTTCAACCTGAGCGCCTGCAACTAAGGCACTTTCATCACCCTCTTTGCCTGCAACACTTAACCCAGACTCTTGCCCAGCAGCCTTGTTCCAATCAAAGTTACTTAGATAAAAGCGTAACGATGGACGCGACCAATACTCGGTAGAGTCGGCTGTTGCTTGTAATGCTAGCGCATATTTCATGAGTGTTTGCTCATCATTTTCAATGCCGTTTGTTTTAGTTTGATAAGCGTTATAACCCACTTCACCAAGCACACTCCAATGCGGCGATATTGAATAATGCGGGCGCACACCAACACTTTTTAGGGTGTGGTAATCAGATGATTTTTCGTACATTACCATGTAATCTAGTTTAAATTTTTCGGTAATATCAACTAAGCCATTATTAAAAATACGAAAGCCACTTGAGCTGCTATCTGCCGCATAATCAAAGCTTCCGCCATCAGTACCGGCAGCGCCTGGGTTTTGCGCCATGGCGCCGGTACCATATTGAATCACTGTTTTTTGATCAACATTGCCTAACTGCTTTTGCCATTGCACTGTAAAAGTTCTGCCATCGGTAAGCCCTGCTTCATCAATTGCATCATTTACAAATAAGTTTTGCAGTGCAAATACCACTTTACCCGCATCGCCTACATCCATTTCATAGCGTACGTCGGCCATAAAGTTTTGATAGTTAGTATCTGCAGTGGCTTTGTTACCTGTAAGTTCGCCCTCGCCACCATAAGTGATGGCAGCAAGATGCAGCTTATCGGTTTCATTTACCGTGATGTCGGACACACCCACGCCGTTACCCGAGCTTTGCATATGTTTGTAATCTAATATATGTACGCTACCAACTGCCTTATCGTAATAATATCTGCGGCCAATCCATAGCGTACCATTATCGAGTAAGTTGTCTGTTTCTACATAAAGCTGCCTTGAGCGTCTAGACCACTCCTCCGTTGCGGTTGGATCTCTTGAATCCCCGGCAAAGTCCATCATAAATACGGCTTTAAAATTAACCCCATTTAGCTGCTGTTTTTTAGTCAGCTGAAACTCGCTGTAGTCTCTGCATTCGTTACCTAAGCGATAATAAACCCCATCATTTTTAGGGTAGTTTAGTGAATAACAAGAGCCATTATTTTTACTGCCACTCCCTATAATGGTGTTTGTACCTGAGCGAAAATACCCATTAAATTCAAACCCATTATCCAATTCTTGCTTAGCTTTAGCGTCATCCTGCGCTTGCATTTCATTATTAATTAACTGTTTAACGTATGCAATATCTTCATCCGATAAACCAGCGGGGCGCTCTGCTGCGTGAACACTCATTGTAGC
>LV_Brine_h2_0102DRAFT_1000278_pt1 | contig 19017 bp, 19 predicted proteins | sample LakVidmifraction_3_FD_10600 | JGI IMG/M metagenome (IMG submission 10600)
GTTGATTCAATAGGAAATCCAGAAGAAATCATCTTTGCCTTAAATTTGTCAAAAGAAATTTCCTTTGATTTCATTTTATTTTCAATAATTGAATAAAGATCAATAGATTCAGATTTAATTTCATCCTTGATCGAATTTTCGCTTGATTCCGACGGACCCATTTCATCTTGACCTAAAATTGGAATATTTAAGAAATTTCTAACAGCCCTAACGAACGAGCGGTTCTCGGCAATTGTAGCTAAGAAATTCTTAGCAAAATTGTGAGTGTTATTAACGCTTGCGTCAGCTAACGCGCTAAACTCTACTGCTACTTTTGTTTCCTCCGGGGGAAGCCAAGTAATTGTGCATTTTACACTAACCATTTCATGATCTACATAAAGCGGTGTGTAGTCTACCTTTGAATACCCTCTTATTTGAGCTACTTGCTTGAATCCAGCTAGTAAGATTAATTTGTCCGTATCTGGCAAATTATCTGTAGAAACTGGAACTGGCTGGTTCTTTTTAATGAATTTATCTCTATTTGGAACAATATATTTTGAATCAATAAGACTTAACCAATCAATTGCGTTTTGTGATCTTACTAAATACGAATCTAGAATTGACGAAGATGGAATATTAACGCTTTCATCAACAATTACTTCTTCTAGATTTTCATCCTCTGTGTTTGCTTTTCTTCTGGCCATGATATTATAATTTTGCTATTTGTAAAACTTTTTTAATATCTTCGTATTTTGTGTTTGAGGAGTTATTAAATTTAGAAATATGCACATTCTCGCCGGTATATGCCTGAATTGCTTTTTTTAAGGTTGACAAAACCGGCTCTCTTGAGTTAGGGTTATAAAGTTTTGTTATTGCTCCGTCTAAGGAATATTTAGTTGCCTTTTCTGAAGGGTCGTCAAGAATCTGACCATCTAGGGAGATTCGTCTATCAAAAGAATAGATTTTTTTTCCTTCTTTGTCCTCAGCCAAGCAATCTTTCGCCCATTTATTTTCGGCGTAAATTAATTTACTAATTTTCATATTAAAAGAATAATACTATTAATTATTATTTTGTCAAGAGCTAAAAAGATATATGAATTCTGATTCTTCCCAAAATTTAGGAGTATCAATAATTGTTTCTTCTTTCGTTAAGAAATTTTCAGTATTTATATCTAAGGCTAAATGAGCTTTAGATATAAAAAACTTGCCGTTACTAAGTATTCTTCTTATTAGTTTTAAATTTAGTATTTGAATTTACCATTTCTGGATTTTTCAAATCTGTTTTGGACAATTTTTTCTCAAGTTTATTACGCCTAAATCAAAATAATCTAATTTTATTTTATTTAATTCTTCTTTCGAGTAATGAGTAAATAAATTAAATGGAATTCCAGCTTTTTTGAGATTTTTTACAAATTCAACATTGTGATTTTTGTCAATTTCGTAAGATACAGAAATAACGTGTTTTTTTAATTGGTTGAGAATATTTACATCTAATGGTGTTTTTGTAATAACTACGCATTTTCTAACTTGTAGCTGCCTGTATACAATCTCTGGCGAATCTAAATAATCATTCCTAACATTAATTGGAGCTTCTGGTAAAAAATTAGCCGGGACAAGCGAGTCTGGAACTAGTTCGATAATATTATCATTATATCTAGATCCGATTTCAATTGTTGATATATTATCTTCAAGTTTAAGATTGAGAATTTTTAATATGTTTTTTGCTACGACTTCTGGTTTAATATTTTTAATAACGTTGGGATCGTGAAAAGAATAACTAGGATGATTCCCTCTCTATCTGCTTCAATAAAAACGCTGTTTTCCGTATGCCAGTATGGACCGTGGCAATCTGGTGTGGTTGGGCCGTAAAGAGAGACAACGGGAACGTCCATAGAGCCCGCCAGATGGGCCAACATCGAGTCGTTGCCAACAAGTAGGGTAGAGTTAGCCAAAACATACGCAGACTGGCTTATATCGGTAATTCCGCTATAATTCAAAACATTGTTTAATTTTTCATCTTCTTTTCCACCTAACTGAATTATATCTATTTTTTCTCTTTTGAGATAAGGCAAGATAATATCAATTACATCCTGAAAATATGGATAATTTTTAGTTGGGTTTCCAGACGAGTTATGAAAAACAATATATTTATTATCTGTCCTAACTGGAAAGAATTTTTTATAAATATACGGTTTATCTAATTTTAAACCTGATGTTAAACTGTATAAATTTGCAAGTTTGATAATATTTTACTGTGTTATTTTATTACTTTAATTCTCTAGGGTTACTATTTGATAAATAATTGAAGAATTTTTGGGAGCCAATAGCTGGGTTAATATATAAATTGAACAATTCTTCTCCTATTTTTTGTCCTGCGCCAATGGCGAACGTTTCATTTTCTGCCGGAGGATAATACGGCAAAACTTTATGAACGTAAGGATTCCCTTGAAGAATATCTGCGAATTTATTGTCGCACATAACATAAAGATCGTATCCTTTGTATCTTTCGTGAAAATCTTTAAACAAAGCGCTGATAATTAATATATCTCCGCCCGACTCTTTAGCGATAATTAACGCTCTTTTGTTTTTTCTGTCTTTGTCTATTAAATCGTCAAATTTTGTTTGATGTTTAGAGGCATTATGATTAAATGCGATTCGTCTAAATTGCTGTTCAATATTTTCGCGAGGTGCGCCTTCTTTGATTCCATTTAACCAGCTATGAAGTCCTTCGTCACTCGCTTCAACTGACATTTTTAAAATATTCTTATAAAGATTAATTAGCCAATCAGTATCATCAACAATAGAATTATCAACTTCTGCTTCTGGGTTTTTATTGTCATAATCTTCTAATTCTACTTTAAATCCATCCCAATCCAAATAATCACATTTGTCAATAAACTCTTCAAGAGTTTTAGAGATAACGTCTGGTCCAAAAGACTTTAAGGCCCACTCTCTGCCCTTTCTTCCGATTTGCTTTCTTTTTTCAGGGGAAGAATTATATATTTTTGTAATAAACTTGGTAATGCTATTCGTATTGGGCACAAACTTTAAAAAATTAGTATCTCTTTCTCTAGTATAAGAGCCCTCGCAAGATTCTACAAAATCATTACATACAAAATCTTCTCCGCACGAATATGGAGTTGAGATTAACGGAAGTCCACATAATAAAGATTCTACATTAAAATATTCTAATCCGCCAGAAGTAAAGATAGACGAGGCTGCATCGCACACTCCGTAAATCTTTGATAAATCCTCTTGTGATATATTGCTAGAGACGCCGGGAGTAATAAGTGACTTTTTAGTTCCGCAAGATTTGCAATCTAATGGTTCTCCTTTATACGAAGAAATCTCCCAATGTCCGCAATGCTGACAATAATAAACACAAAGAACATCGTCGGGACTTAATCCATATTCTTCTACGGTTCGTTGAATAGGCCATCCTGCTTGTTCGGTCCAAGAGCAATAAATCAAAAGTTTTGCTTTCTTTTCTGGATTTTGCTTTTTGAATTTTGCTAAAGCCTCAATGTTAGCAAAGAATAATTTTCTTAGTTGATTTCTACCTAAGTGAATAAATAAGAATGTGTCTTCATCTATTCCAAATTTATTTCTTAATTCTTTTTTAAGCTCTGTCGAAATCGGTTTAAAGTTATCGCAATTAAGAGAGCCGTGTAAGGTTTTAACATTTTTATAAACTTCCGGGTCTTCTTCTTTGAGTGCTCGTTCGGCAAATGAAGTCCACATCCAAACGTTGGGACAATTTTTGGCCCAATCTTTAATTGTTGGTAAGATTGGTAAGCTGTCCGCAGTCATCCAATTAACAAAATTGTTTTTAGCTAACTTAAACCAATCTTTTTTATAATAAAATTCAGGGTGACTACTCCAAGGATCTTCAATGTGAAAAATAACATCTAATTTATTTTTGGTTACAAATTCTTCTACTCTTAAATTTCCATAACCAGCTATCCTTCTGTATCCATCTTCTTTTTTGAATAACTCTTGATTAACAATCTCTTCGGTTAATGCTCCCCAAGACGCCCATGGAAATTTAGTAAGTTCGGGGTCTAGATCATGAATACCCTGATTTAAAAAGAAGATTTCATACTTATCTGTTTTGTATAACCGGGGGACAATCGCAGACGCGGAGGTGCTGAAGCCCGTCTTTACCAAGGGACTTGAAGAAATTATTCCAACTCTTTTCTTTCTATTCTCTCTCATTACTGTAAAATCTTTAATTCTTCTAAAATAGCGTCCACCGTTGTAGTCCAGTTACAAATTTCTTTTACTTTCTTACCTTCTTTGTTGATTGGGTTAATTAGCCAAGTTTCGTAAGCTTTATCGCATTGAGAAATGAATTCCTCTTCGTCGTAATCAAAAAAGTTTCCCTGATTAAATTTGTCCCCCTCTCTAAAGAAAATATTATCCGCCGATGGAATTTTCCCAGACGGTTCAACTAAGAATGAATTTTTCTCATTAGCCCACTCTTTCATTCCAGTATTGTTTGCGACAACTGCAATTTTCCCTAAACATACGGCTGTAAATGATGGGATTGACCAAGATTCTCCGCCGCTTAGGTCTATGAAAATATCGCAAGCGTTAGTAATTTTATTAACCTCGTCTAACGTTTCAAAAAACGGATAAATATTTAAATTGAACGGTCGAGGCTTGCCGTCTAAAATATCCATAACGACTTTGTTATTATCCTCTGGTTTAAAGTGAGGGTTGTAAATAGAAGTGTTTAAGCAATGCTTTGGATTATTACCAAATTTTTTAATCCAAGCTTGAATGGTTTTCTTTGTTCTTTTTCTATTTTCAAATTTGCCCATAATATTCCAATTGCAAATATCAGAATTATGTTTTTTATGAATTTCTCTAAAGTGAACATCGTCAAAACCAATAGGAACTACTTTTATTTTTGAAGTAACTCCATATTCTTCAAATACGTCTTTTGAATATTTAGACGTAACAAAAACAACATCTTGATTGTTTAATAAGTTTTTTTCAGTCGGCGTTATTTGATCTAGTTCGTGAAAAGTAAATAGGCAATTTTTATTTGATACCGAGTTTTCGCTTCCGCCAATATGCCATAATTTTAGCAATGGGTTTTTGCGGGAAAATGTTTCTAAGAAATCAGAGTTCTTATTGCTTAACCAATTTTTGAAATTATCATCTTCTCTTATTTTGTCAAAAGAGGAAAGATTAACGTCTCCAATGTTAACAAAATTAAAATTTTCATTTCTTTTGTAAAGTTCGTTGAGAATTCCAAAAGAAACGAATCCGAAACTTAAATTATTTACGGGTAATGCAAAGGTTTTATTCATTTAGATAATATATTTTATTTTCTTTTTTCCAGATTTGTAAAAGTTTGGTAAATTCTTCATAAGTATAGCTAGTAGCTTTATCAAAATTTAACACGTTTCTTTTAAACGGCTTGAATATTAAGAGTATTGATTTTAGAATATCTGTAACTTCTTCGTCCAATTGATTATCAGAAAGAATATATCTAAATATGCTGTTTTCAATGTCCGACTTATTTAACAGAATGATATTTGTAAAATATTTTTTATAATCTTTGGATTCTTTGTCGTTAATTATAAATGTTGCTAATTGAAAAACTAAATTATGTTCTCCTATTTCTAGTTCAGAGTATAAGGGTTCAGCATTTATTGTATACTGAATTGGTATTATGTTACTATAAGGAAAATCAGAGGCCATATTACGAATTACAATTTCTTTAGCTCAAAGAGTAGATTATTAATATCTGGATTATTTTTTAATTCACTCAAGTTTTTTAAACTTTTGACATTAACGTTAAAGTCACTAAACTTTTTGATTTTATCAAAGTTGATAGATTCTGAAACGTGAGCTGCCGAAATTCCCTCTCGGTCCATTGCTACGATAATTGACTTAACGTTTTCTTTGTCATAGTTTTTAATAAAGTGATATTCATCATTTTCAAATTCAAAAAATCTAAAGTCGGTAATAATTGACACGTCTCCACTAGAATCAAAGAATTGATCAACTTGCAGTTTAAGTTCTTTCCACCAAAATTCTCCCTTAGAAACTTTTCTCATAAAGTTTCCATATTCAATCATTAAGGGTCTTTTTATGTCTTTGCATTCGTCGGATAAAAAGTTTGTTTCAAAATCTTTACTAAAGGTTATTTTGTTTAAATTTTCCTTGAGAACTTTAGCAAAAGAAAATTGTTTAATCTTCAAGTTAGGATCTAACTCTCTTTCGATTAAATTAGCTAATGTATTTTTTCCTGATCTCGCCAATCCAGCGATAGCTATCAATAATTTACTCATCTAATGATAGGTTACTATTATTTAATTTTTCTTCAAGTAAAAAGATTATATTTAGAATATTTCGCAAATCTCTTGAACTTAAAGATGTAGGGTCGCAGCGTTCTTTTTCTTGATCTAAAATATCACAATATTTATTAATAATCGTTGAAATAATAGAACAAGTTTCTCCGTCAATATCGATACTTTGGTTAAATTGACTTACTTTTTTGTTTAAAACAAATTGGTTTGAACTTCCTAACTGCGATACAATTTCTATTGATTCTAGTTTTTTCAAAGCTTCAAAGGCGATAGATTTAATGATTAGTCTATCTAAGTTTAAATTTTCCGTTAAGACAAAAATATTTAATAAGTCTTTATCTAAATCAACATAATCATTTTCAAGAAACCATTGGATTAGTTCATTTTGCGCGTCAAGTAATGTCATAGTAGTTTATTTTATTATAGAAAACCGAAGAATTAAAATTAATTTACTAATAGTAATATAGTACTAAATACTTTAGTACTTATTAAAATAAAAGGAATATGTTATCACCCCCCCTTTGGGAGACGAGTCATAGAACAAATAAATTGATTATTAAATAGCATATATTACTTAATATCATCCCGGAACGGGAAATTATTTTATATATAAAGTACTATAGTACTGTACGTACTATCACTTGTAAAGTACATTATATTATTATAATGATCCCCGTAGGGGATATTGTACATTAATACAAATACAATACAAAGACCGATTCTTTCAGAATCTCAAATTCTTTCAGAATTTGTTTTCTTTTTTTATTTTAATTAACATATATAATCTAAAAGTATTCATTCTATTCTAGTTTAATATTTCTAGAACTTAATAATTACTTGGCGTAGCCAGATTACTTTCAAGTTTAATATTACTTAAACTTATCTACTAATTGAATAAATAGTACTATATATTATATAGTATAAAACTCATATTAATCTAAGAAGTACATTACACGACTTAGCGCGAGAAAATATAAGCAAGGATTAACACGTACGTTTGACTAGAACTGCCCCTAATAATAAGTAATGTTTAGCTTATTAGGACCATCTGCTGAAGTCGCCACAGCAATAGAAGGTGAAATCTCGAACTCCTAGAATCAACGTCTCTAGAAACTGTTTGCTCAATGACGCCGAGCAATTTAACGATAATTTATTTATACTATATTTTATTACAGTATCAAGAAAAATATCGGAAAAAGATTTCTTGACCCAAAAATAATATTTGGTAATGTATTGATCATGGCTTTTCCATATTACACAGAAGTTTATTCCGAAGATAATAAAATTACCAATATTTATGATTTATACAAGTCAAAAAATGAATATTTTCAAAATTGCTTAGACCAAAACGGTGAAATACACGAAAAGATTCGCTTTGATATTGTCAGAGTTAAGAAATTAAAGAAGATTTATCAAATTAAAAACTTTTTAGGGTCTTTATCTGTATCTGGCGATCAAAAAATAGGTCTGATCAACGAAGCAAATCGCGAAAGTAACGTTGTATACGACGAATGCGATAAATTAACCAATAGAAAATTTAAGCATATTGGAATATTAGGGATTTTAGGCAAATACAAAACGGATGACGCGGCGAGTATAACTTACAATATCTTACTCTCCTTTTATGACGAAAGTTTTGTGAGTCCATTACGTAGGCTTTATGATAAAAAAAGTGATGCAGCAGTAAGATCTAATTGGCTAGTAGACGAAAAGAGCAAAATAATCTCAATAAGCAATTGGGATCATCTAAATAAGGATAAAATGTTTATTAATAATGTTTTTATAAAAAGTACATCAGATGAAAGCTCTATGATGTTTTCACTTACTTCAATTCCTTATTCGCTTTTCGGATATTTCTCTAATTATAATCGTCTAATTCAAGAATTTTCGTCTTTTAGTGATAACCTTAAGAAAAAATCGGAAATGTTAATAAATATTCTCAAAAAAATTTCAGAAACAGAACCGGATGATGGTAAAATACATGTTAAGACAATCTCTAGTGGATTTGCGTCCACAACAGTTCAGTCCGTCTCCGACGAACCGACTCATTGTTACGATTTTGTTCTCAATAAAGACTTTTTAAGAGATAATCCGCAATATAAAAACAAGGAATTTACTTTTCCAGTTAATGGGAGTCAAATCCCCACTTTAATCAAATCATAAAATGGCGAAACCAAAAAAAACAGAATTAGACCAAGATCTAGAAACAGAGCCAAAAGAAAAAGAAGGCGCAAATTCTTGTGATATATTAAGCTCTGTAATGTCAGATAAGGAAAACAAAGGATTTCACTTAAACGGACATAAAGAAATTTATTACAAAGTTCCATTTAAATGCTTAGACCTTGATGATTTGACTGGCGGAGGATTAGAACCGGGAGTTCACAGATTTATTGGACCCTCCGAGGGGGGGAAATCTTCATTGTGTTTTGATATTATTAGAAATTTTCTTGACGACGGTAAGAAAAATAAAATTAAGAGAAAGGCTTTTGTTATAAACGCTGAGGGAAAGCAACCTAAAGAGTTAGAGCAAAGGACTGGGCTTAAAATAGTAAGAACCCCCGAAGAGTGGGTGGAAGGAACTGTGTTTGTCTTGGAAAGTAACATATTTGAGTTTATATTTACTGTTATTAGACGGCTTATTAATACAAATCCCGATAATTGCCAATTTATTTTTATGATTGACAGCTTAGATGCTTTGACTACAAAGGATGATTCCGAAAAAGGGTTTTCTGAACATGAAAAAGTAGCTGGCGGACCTTTGTTAAGTAAAAGATTTTTAACAAACATGACGCTTAGATTAACTAAGCTAGGACATATTTGTTTAATTACGTCTCAAGTAAGTGCTTCTATTAAAACAAAATACGACCAACCCGACCAAATGATATTAAATGCGGCGGGCGGAAACGCTGCAATTCATTATTGCACAACTATTTTTGAATTTAAGCCAACTACTAGTAAACAAGAATATACTTATCTTACTGGCAAACATAATAATAAATTATCTAGTTATGAAAATCCAATTACCGGAAAAGAGGTAACTATTTATATTCGTAAATCTACCATTCAAACTTCCGGCGAGACTGCCAAATACCCAATCAAACACAATATTTACGGGAAAAGTGCCGTTTGGATGGAAAAAGATTTAGTTTCTAAATTAAAATCCTCTAAATTACTTCAAGCGAAGGGGGCTTGGCTTGCCTTTGATGAAAATCTCCTAGAAGAACTTAGAGGGGAAAAAATCGAAGTCCTTGATCAATATCAAGGAGAGTCAAAATTCATCGATGCTTTAGAGGCGAATTCCGAATTAACTAATATTCTTTATGGGAAAGTTTTATCTTGGATGAAATATAAAAGAGATATGAGAAAATCTTACGAGTCGGACGATTCAATGGAGGCTGAAACTCAAAGTAAAAGCGAAACAGACGAAGAAATCATCTTAGTTTAAATGTATTTAAAAAAATTAGAGTCCGAAACCTTGGTAAAGGTTAATTTAATTAAAAAAAGAATTAAATGGGATAAAGCTCCGAGCAAGGGACAGCAAGTCCTACAGGACTTTTTATTCCCAATGTGGAACGATAATATTGTCTGCGCCGAATGGTACATTCCCGGCTCTAAGCTAAGGATTGACATTATAAACTTTACAAAAAGAATGTGCTTGGAATATTCTCCAAAGTCCCATCACGGTAATTTTAATAAATTTTTCCACAGAAATGCTCCAAAGTATTTTCAAGCGATGCAAAGAGATTATGACAAGGTAACTTGGTGCGAAGATAATAATTTTAAACTTCTAGAGTTAGACGAAGAAGACGTAACAAATTTATCAATAGCTTACTTCAAAAAGAAATTTGACGTAAATATTGTTTAAAAACAAAAAAAAACAAGTAGACAAACCAATAAAAAATAGTAAAATAGATACTTAACATTAAATAAACATTATGGCATTATATAACAAAGGACAACAAGGAAGTAGCAACGCTATCTTTCTTTCGCCAAAAACACGAGACGCCGAAAACAAAGACATTGACGCTTGCTTTAAGGGGCGGAAAAAGAACGAAGACGGAGGATATGAAGATATTGAAGATGATATTCAAAAGGTAGAGGGAAATATTAGATCTCTTACAATTAAACATACTCCGTATAACGACGAGGTTATTTCAGCGGCCCAAATTATCATGGATGACCCCGGAAGTGACGAAACTTATATCGTTGGGTTAAAGTTTAATATGCTTAACAGAAGCATTATGAACTGTATTTTAAGTATTAAAGCGCTAGAGAACGTTTCTATCTCTCTCTACAGAAATAAAAAGGGTTACAATTCCGCTTGGGTAGAACAAGGCGGGGCGGCTCCGGGTTGGAAATTCGCGTATGCTGATTTGCCACGACCGATTGAAATTACCCACCCCAAGCTTGTTGATCCAACTACAGGCAGACCTAAAGTAATCAGTAGGGATTATAGTGAGTTAGATGATTTCTTTATCTCCGAATTAGAAAGTTGGGCCGCTAATTTAGATATTCTCGGACCAGCCAAGAAAGAAGATTCAGTCAAGCCTAACGAGTCTTCCGCTAAAAAGGAAGGCGACGATGATTCTGCGCCTTTCGTAGAAGATAAAAAGGGTAATAACGATGATTTTTGGGAGGAGTAAAATATGAAAAAAGGATATATTCATATTACATTCTTGCTAGATAAGTCTGGCTCAATGCAGAATATTAAGTCTGATACAATTGGAAGTTTTAATAGCTTTTTAAGCGAACAAAAAGGGGTTGCAGGAAACTGCACCCTTAGCTTAATTCAATTTGACGACAAATACGAACAAGATTGTAAATTATTAGACATAAATGATGTTAAAAATTTAGATGAAAAGTCTTACATTCCTCGCGGATGGACAAAACTGTTAGATGCACTTGGTCGCTCAATTAATGAAACTGGAGAAGAACTTAGTAAGTTAGATGATAAAGATAAACCAGAAGACGTTCTTTTCGTTGTTTTAACAGACGGACAGGAAAATGCTAGCCAAGAATTTGACGCCGGATCAATATCAAGACTTATCGAGAATCAAACTAATAAATATTCTTGGAAGTTTTTATTCTTAGGGGCGAATCAAGATGCCTTCTCAAACGCAAGTAAATACGGAATTAAATCTTTTAGCAATTCAATGTCATTTGACGCTAATCAAGCAGGAATAACAAACGCCGTGGGATCATTGAGCAGTTCTGTAGCTCGTTACAGAACAGCAACATCTGACCGTAAGAGTTCTTATAAATTCTTCAAAAAAGAAGATAGAGACAAGCAAGAAATAAATTATTAAATTATTATATGCCACAATATACTTTCCTAAACGAAGAAACAGGTCAAACAATAGACGTTATTATGTCTATGGACGAGAATCATATTTATATAGATAACGATGGAAAAGAGTGGTCTAGAGTATTTTATGTCCCGCAAACTTCTGTAAAAGACAAGTTACCTACGAGTGAGCAAGAGTTCGCAGAGTATAGCAAGAAAAGAAAAGGCAATATTGGCGACTTAACAGATTTATCCAGAGATTTATCAGAAAAGAGAGAGAAAGAGTCAATTGACGGGACCGATCCAGTAGCTAAAGAATACCTTAAAGATTGGAAAAAAAGCAGAAGAAAAGGAGCGAAGCATTCTATCGAGCAATCAAAAAGCTTTGATATTGTAGCTGAATAAATTTCCTACACTAGTAACAATTAAAAGTTTTTATTATCTAAATATAAAAAATTTAAATTGTTTTCTTTGTAAAAAACTGTAAAATCTAACTACCAAAAAAACTATTATTTATGAGTTTAAAGAACCTATCAGACTACACAATTTATTCACGCTATGCTCACTATTTGCCCGAAAAAAAACGTCGAGAGACTTGGGATGAGATTACAGAAAGAGTTTTTGCGATGCATGAACGAAAATACAAAGACAGCTTAGATAAAGATGCTGATTTCGCCTCAGATTTTGCTTTCGCGAAATTAATGGTGAAAAAGAAAAAAGTCTTAGGATCTCAAAGGGCGTTGCAATTTGGAGGTAAATGGATTGAAAAGCACGCTGCTAAGTTATATAATTGCACATTTTCTCATATAGATAGACCAAGAGTATTTCAGGAGATAATGTATCTTTTACTTTGTGGTTGCGGTGTAGGGTTTTCAGTCCAAAAAAAACATATAAACCAGCTTCCAGCGATACAAGAAAGACGAAAGGGAGAAGTAGATTTTACAGTAGAGGACTCTATTGAAGGTTGGGCTAACGCAGTTGGCGTTTTGATTAACTCTTATTATAATAGTCACAGCTCCGAATGGTCAGATTTTTCAGGATATAAGATTAGATTTGATTTTTCTAATATTCGAGAAGAGGGGGCTTTAATTTCTGAACAATTTAAAGCTCCGGGACCTAAAGGTTTAAGTTCTTCGCTTCAAAAAATAGAAACATTAATGGAAGAAATAATATTTAATAAAAATGGCAATATTGAAGCTATTGATTATTATGATATTATAATGCATTTTTCTGATGCTGTTCTATCTGGCGGGGTTCGTCGTTCGGCAACTATTTGTCTTTTTTCTCACGATGATGAAAAAATGATTAATGCAAAAACTGGAGATTGGTTTACTAAAAATCCCCAAAGAGCAAGATCTAATAATTCAGTTGTTTTAATTAGGGATAAAACCTCTTTCNAAGACTTNCAAAAAATCATGCAATCTACTAAGGATTTTGGAGAGCCGGGGTTCTTTTTCTCAGAAGATGAAGATCACGGGACCAACCCCTGCTGCGAGATTGGATTGTTTCCTAAAACAAAGAGTGGAGATTCTGGATTTCAGTTTTGCAATCTTTGTGAGATTAATGGAAGATGGTGNAATACCGAAGAAGATTTTTTGCAAGCTTGTCGTGCAGCAACAATAATTGGGACNCTGCAAGCTGGATATACCGATTTTGTATATTTAACAGATCAAACAAAAGAAATTTGCGACGTAGAAGCTTTACTGGGAGTATCTATAACCGGGGTGATGGATAATCCTGATATTTTGCTTAATCCAGACATACAAAATCGAGCGGGAGAAGAATGCCGGAAAACTAACACAAAAATTTCTAAGATAATCGGTATTAATCCAGCCGCCAGAATTACTTGCGTAAAGCCAGCAGGATGTCAGAAAGCTGCTACTATGGTTTCTACTACAGATGGAATTCTGCGGTTAGATGAATTGGGTGACGTTAACGGAGACAGCGAGCAAGAGAAGAGTATCTCGATTTATACTGACTTTAAAGGTCAGGAAATAACCACATTCTTTGTTAATGGGAAACAAAAAACAAAGAAGATAACGTTAGACAGTGGTATGGGTCTCGAAGCGACGCTTAGTCATAAATATCGCACAATTAGCGAAGACGGAGCTTATGAATGGGAGACGGTCAGCAATCTTAAGGTTGGCGACGTTCTACCCTACTCATTAGGTGAGTACGGCGGAGGAAGTTATCAAACTCTAAATAAAACTAATTATACCTTTAATAAGTATACGCCCAAATACCAAATGTCAAGGATATTACAACCCGGCACCCTTAATGAAGACGTAGCGTGGTTCTTAGGGATATATTTTGGCGACGGAAGTAATCACAAGGGGTCCATTAGAATATCTATTGACTATAATCTTCAAAAGGGTGTTCCCAAATTACTTGAAATTCTAAAGAGAGTCTTTGGGATAAAAGCAGTTGTTAACAAGGATAACAGAGATGGTCATAATGGCGGCTCTGTAATCGTTTCGTCCGTTGAACTACTCGACTTTTTAAAGTCCAACGGTCTTCTTAAAGAAAAATCGGCTAATGTTTCTATACCTCAGATTATTAGGCGTTCCCCTAAATCTGTAATTGAGGCATTCCTAAGCGGGTTCGCAGTTGCAGATGGGTGTGATAAAAGTCCCACGCTGTCTTATTGCACTATATCCAAACAACTCGCGGAAGAACTAGTAACGGTTTTACGGGCAATTGGAAGGGACTGTAAGTTAAGAGAAATGCCTCCAACCGAATCCTCTTACGGATCGAGTATGCGCTATTGGGTTCAAGAGAGAAAGTCTCTTGGCGGCAATGCTATTAAAATTACGAATTATCGTAGAAATTACTTAAAAGCATTATCGGATAATAATCTAAACAGTCATTTTGTTGATAAGGTTGTGTCTATTGAGGATTCGGAGTGTCTAACTTACGACCTCGAAGTTTCTAACACTCATACTTATTTAGCTAATTCTTATATATCACACAACTCTACATCTTGCGTTCTTCAGACTGCATCAGGCATTCACCCTCACCATTCTAGAAAATATCTCCGTCGAGTTCAGGCAAATAAAAATGAGTTCGCAGTTAACCATTTTAAAAAAATCAATCCCTTAGCTGTTGAAGAGTCTGTTTGGTCGTCTGGGAAGACTGACGATGTTATTTCCTTTATTTGTGAAGTTCCTAAAGGATCAATTCTAAAAAATAATTTAAGTGCATTGGAGTTATTGGAAAAAGTTAAAATTACCCAACAAAATTGGGTGAAAAGCGGACACTCTGCTGAATTATGCGTGGACGCACTAGCAATGCATAATGTATCAAATACAATTACTGTAAAACCCGACGAGTGGGAAGAAGTAACAAAATATATCTATGAGAATAAAAAGTATTTTACTGGAGTTTCTCTGCTTTCTGGATTCGGTGACTTAGATTATAACCAAGCTCCGTTTAGCACAGTGTTAACACCGGAAGAAATGGTAAAAGAATATGGGAACGGCTCTATGTTAGGAAGCGGACTAGTCGTTGATGGGTTAGCGGGGTTTGAAAATAATCTATGGGTCGCTTGTGAAACAGCTTTAGGGTTTGGCGAACAGTTAAAAACTTTAGACGAACCACTAGAACCGAAAAAACCAAGACGCAAAGACAGTTCTACTGAAAAAAAGTTTTCTAGTGCTCTGCTGGATTATTCAATTAGTTTAAATTTATATTTTCAAGCAGTATCAGAGTATAAACTTAACGAGTCTAAGGTTGATTGGGTTAGAAGATTCAAGCAGTTTGCAGAAAGATATTTTGAAGAGGATCTCAAGAAAACCTCTTATTGTCTCAAGCACCTTTCTCTTTGGCACAAATGGTTAGAGTTAAAAAGAACCTACGTTGATGTTGATTGGTCGGAAGTTGTTGAAGATCAACAAGAATACGTTAACGCGGACACTCTGGGGGCCGCAGCTTGCGCTGGTGGAAAATGCGAAATATAATTATTAGATTGGATAGTAATGACATTTATGGCTGGTATGATTTTGACGGCAACAGATATTTAATTTTTTCCCCAAAAGATTATAATAGAATAATAAATTTAATTCAAATGAAGAATATTTTAAAATACCGACAATAGTTAAGATCTGTATTAGTCAATGAAAAATTACAATTCTATAGATATTAAAGGCTTTATCAAAAGAGCGAAAAATACGCATGGAGATATTTACGATTATTCTAAAACAATATACAACGGATATCACGAAAAATTAAAAATAAATTGTAGAACACATGGAATTTTTGAACAAAGAGCAAAACATCATATTTCTAAATCTGGATGTCAAAAATGTAGAAATCTTAGATTATCTAAATTATTTATGACTAAATGGGGAGACGAAGAGATTTTATTTTTAAAAAATAATTATCCGAAATTAAGTATTAAAAAAATCTCTAACTCTTTAGGAAAATGTACTAAAGTAATTTCTGATAAATTAAAAGAACTACAAATAGTAAGACCTAAGACGGTTCAGGTGCATAAATATATACCAAATTATCTTTGGTATAGCTTGGTAAAAGGAAGTCAATCTAGAAATCTCTTATTCGAAATTAACACAGATCAAATCTGGAGGCTTTATATAAAACAGAAAAAACGATGTGTCCTTTCGGGACAGTCAATAAAATTCTCTAAAATTAGGGGAGAGACTACAGCCTCAATAGACAGAATAAATTCTAATCTCGGGTATACTATTGATAATGTTCAAATTGTCCACAAGCATATCAATAGATTAAAAATGGATTGGCCTGAAAAAGATCTCTACAATATGTGTGATTTAATTTCCAGTTATAGTAAAAGTAAATTTATAGACTATAAAGTAGAATGGGAGGACGATCACTATAACGACACTATTTTCCCCGTAAGGACTATTCGTAAAAATTAATATGATACTAAAATATAAAAAACTCTCTCTTGACGCAAGAACCCCAACCCGCGCAGACGAACATGCCGCCGGATATGATTTATATTCAGCCGAGGATATAGTTTTACCATCTTCTAAACACCTTTTAATTCGCACAGACATAGCCTTAGAAATTCCCGAGGGTTATTATGGACGTATTGCAGGAAGAAGCGGTCTAGCCTACAAAAATGGAATAGATGTGTATGGCGGAGTGTTGGATAGTTCGTTTCGTGGGGCGGTTGGAGTTATTTTATATAATTCAATTGACGACAAATCTATTGGTAGTTTTATAAATACTACTGGATATTTCACTATTAGAAAGGGAGACAGAATAGCTCAACTTATTATTGAGAAATATTACGCACCAGAATTAATAGAAGTGAGCGAATTGTCTGAAACCAATCGTGGAGAAAAAGGATTCGGAAGTACGGGCAAATAATTGTGAAAAAAGTTTTAATAACCGGAGTAACCGGAATGGACGGCTCCTATATGGTTGACCATTTGTTAGAAAACACTAATTATCAAATTTATGGTCTAGTAAGGGGGACGAACAAGGTTCGGCTTGCTAACATTAAACACAATCTTAGTAATCCAAGATTTGAGCTTGTTGGTGGTGACGTTTCCGATTCTCATTCAATCAGTAAGGTTATACGGGAAATTACACCAAATTATTTTATAAATTTTGCCTCACAATCGTCCGTGGTCAATTCGTGGACGAATCCGCAAGAAACGTTTGAAATTAACACCTTGGGTGTACTGTACGCGCTACAGACCATATACGAACATTGTCCTAATTGCAGATTCTTTAACGCAGGAAGCAGTGAAGAATACCAACCTCAAGGCAAACTTAATTCTCCTTATGGTTTATCTAAATTTTCAGCGAGAAAAATTGTTGAGTTATACAGAGAGGCATATAGGCTTTATGCTATACAAGGAACCTTACATAATCACACTTCCAGTAGGCAAGTTGACTCTTTTGTGTCAAGAAAAATTACAAAAGAAGTATCTAGAATTTATAAAGCGTTGGTTATTGGGGAAAGCTTTTCGCCCATATCTCTTGGAAATTTAGACGCGAGGAGAGATTGGACCCACGCAGAAGATATAGTTGACGGTGTTTGGAAAATGTTAAATCAAAAAAATCCAAAAGAATACACCCTGGCTTCTGGTGAGCGTTATTCTGTTAGAGAGTTCGTTGAGTATGCCTTTAGCACCTTAAGTATGAGAATTATAGATGTTAATAAGGATAGACTTCCCTTATGCTTGGGAGCGACAGACAGCCAAATTAATTATACGTTGGGCGACGGGACTCCTGTTGTGGTTGTTTCTTCTGAGTTTTATAGGCTTAATGATTCAAACGCGTCTGTAGGAGATTGGGGATTAGCTTATAAAGAGTTAAAGTGGGAAGCTAAAATAAAATTTAAAGACTTAATAGATAAAATGTTGAAAAATGACTTGAATTTAAATTAAAAAATAATATATTCTAATAATAAAAATGAAACTAAAAGAATATAAAAGTCAAAAAATTAAAGTGTTACTAGACAGCGGATTTAAAGTTTGCGGAAAAGTAATGGTAAAAAAGGGAACGATAGGATTAGATACCAAAGAAATTTTTTACTATGAAAGTGCTATTAATAAAGTCCTAGAGTGACATAATAAATAAAATGAGTAAAATAGGATTATTAACAGTAGGATATGGGAAAACTACTTGGGCCGATCAAGTATTTGAGCCTTGGTTTGGTAGAGAAAATTTAGTTATTTCCGCCGCGCACGGACGATTTTCTAAATTTATTAGCGAGGAAGATAGTGAAATGAAAGATTGGTTTGAGACTAATCTTAAAAACAAATCTAACACTTACCTTAAAATAGTAGAGGACGGGAACATGACAGAAGCAGAGTTACGTAATGTAGCCTTATCTCCGCTATTAGATGAGGGGGTTGACTGGATTTTTCTTCTTGACGCTCGTGACGAGATTTATACCTCCGACCAAATTAGCCAAATTATAAAATTTATTGAAAAAAAAACTGACATTAATTGGTTTAAAATTCAATTTAAGAATTATATAATCTTTGAGGGAAAGATGAGCTTTTATTATGGATTTAATCCAGCTAGAGTTTGGAATAACCGCCTTTCTGGTGGAGTCAAAGGGTTTTACTCTGATAACGACGTTGAATTTAACAATTCTGCCAAGCAGTTAATCCTCTCTAACCTCACGGTGCCAAACGACCCTGTTATTCATTATAGTTGGGTTGGAAGCGAAAGCGAATTAAAAGAAAAAATAAATTATCAACAATCTAGATGGAGTCATTGCTCATATAAATGGTCGCCGAAGGGATTAACATTCGATCCCGCTTATCACGATAAGTATAAAATTTTTCCACCTAAAATTTATATTGAATAAAATAGTTTTAAATAGTTATTCACCTATTTAAAACAATATAGTGTAAAATAATAATGTGCCAGAATCAGAAGAATCTTTTCAGTTTCCGCAAAGCTTATTAAAGCAAATATCAGAATGCTCTA
>LV_Brine_h2_0102DRAFT_1000281_pt1 | contig 18916 bp, 28 predicted proteins | sample LakVidmifraction_3_FD_10600 | JGI IMG/M metagenome (IMG submission 10600)
TCANTGCAGATCATTGAGTGGCTGGAGGCCAACCGCTACCCGTTCCTCATTGGCAATGCGCTTGAACCAGAGACGCTCCGATACCCGGACCAGGTCGAGAGTGACGATTCACGGCCCGACAAGGGGATCTACATCGACCCCGCCAACGGCAATCTGATGATTCGCACACTCGAAGGAGACATGCGAGCTGTTCCAGGTGACTTCGTAATTCGCGGCGTCCAAGGCGAATTTTACCCGTGCAAAAGTGATATATTCGCGGCGACCTATGAAAGGGTTGCTGATGATGAACGCACTAATCCGGTGTCCGAGGTGCGGGGGGTATGAAGCCCCGTGAGTGACGCACAAGCAGTCGAGGCTCACGACATCATGTTCAGTTTGGCCGCAACCAACCGGTCACAACGAGTTCCAACCTCAATGGCGAAGTCGATCCTCTTGAAGTCTACCTGCATCAAAAACGGCTACGCCTGGGTGTCTCGGTCGAAGCCGATTGGGGCTGGCGTCCATGAGGTTTGGATGACCCTGCCCGATAAGGACCAAAGGAATCTGCGATGAGTAATGACGACTACACCCCGAGCGACAATGACGTTCGTGAGGACCTCGCGTACTCGTGGGAGAGGTTCAAGCAAGATCGCCCCGCAAGGCTCGTGGCATACGACCGCTGGCTAGCCTCCCACGAGGCCAAGTCATGAGAACTTACGAAGATTACAAGATCGTTGGTGAGGTATTCCAAGCGAAGTTTGACGGTCGATGTGCAATTGACATTATGCACAAGATCCGAAGAAAGGACCTCGTAGCATTTGTTGAGCTCAAGGAGAACCCACACATCGTAGTCGAGCGACCCGCTTGTAAGTCTTGCGTGGGGGTGATGGACTGATGACCAACTCGCTGAAATCGATAACCTCATGCTGGAGATCAAGTCTGACGGGAAGAGGACTGAAATCGACTGGGGTGCCGTAACAGATGGCGACCTTTAGTCAGTGGTGGAAAAAGTTCTCCGTCAAGAAAGAGGTAAAGCAGTTCACATGGGTTTGTGGCCGCGAGCCTGTCTTGGTGGATGAGGTAGCTAGGAATATCAAGCGGTCCCTCTCTCCCGACTCATGGGACTTCTTTCCACTCAATGCTAAAGAGGATTCATCTGAATCTATATGGTCTGAGATCTATCAGTACCCCTTAGGAGTCAAGCCCCGTTTAGTCGTGGTGAGAGAGGCCCAGATGCTGGACACGGGGAGGATCGTGCCCCTCCTCAAGAACCGCAGACTTTCACCCCAGAACTATGTGGTATTCATCTCTTCAGAGGAAAAGATCCCCCGTGAAGAGGGCAAGGACAAGAAGACCCAGCGACCGGCTTACCTCAGGGCATTCTCGGGCAAGGGTGACGTGGTCGAATGTGGCCCCTTCACCCAGGCTACGGCTCCTTATGCGGTGGCTTGGGTCATGGGCCTGAAGACTATGAGGCGGGGTGTGGCTTCCCACTTGTTAGAGAGAGCAAATGGCAATCTGAGGCTAACACGAGACCTGTGTAGGAAGCTGGCTCTCTTTGATCAGGAGCCCACGCTGTCTATGGTGAATGACCTTTTGAGGGAGTACCCCCGGGACAGCTTCTCTAACGCGTTGCTGGCTATGGACAAGAAGACGGCCCTCTTGGCCTTGAACGAGCTGGCCCCCGAGGAGTACAGTGGGGTCATAGGTATGCTGGACGCCAACCTGGAGCTGGCAGGCCTAGTCCATGATATGCTGGTGTCTCACAGGCCTATGACAGAGATTTCCAGGGCCGCAGGGTCGAGAAGGTTCCTTGTTCCAGAGATCCTTCCGGTGGCAAGGAACTATGACGTAGGTAGAAGATCAGCAATTAGGCAGGTCCTATCAGATGCAGACGAGGCCCTCCGACGGGGAGAGAGAACAGCAATTATGGAAGCCGTCATAGCTTTCTGGTAAGAGGGAAAATGTCAAGCACTACAGACAAAGTTAATCAATTCATAGTCGAATCTGGAATTGATGTAGANGCNNATACACTNATNCCNTTGATACTGCAATTGCAGTCGGATATNTTNTTAAAGGCCGCTTANCNTATACCTCAATATGCAGATCCTTATAACAATGCCNGAGACATTCTCTATCAAATGGCAAAGAGCCGCAGGGATTCAAGCAGGGCAATGAAAAGAGAAATGCTAGATGACTGAATTCAATTACGGGGCTGTAAGATCAGCCGAGGAGTTTGAGACCTTCGTAGAGCGTCTCCTTGCGGCAGACAAGCCGTTCGGCTTCGACATCGAGTCGGGGTTCATAGGGGACACTAAAGACAAGAACGTGGCGCTCAAGTTCCGCCACCCCGATTGGGTGCTAGTAGGGTTCTCATTCACCAACTCTGAGGAGTGGGCCCGGTATGTACCCGTGGCCCACGACAATGGAGACAACGTAGATGACCCGGTGAGAGCCGCCCGGGCTTTATGGAAACTTCTCAACTCTGGTAAGGGTGTAGCACACAACGCACTCTTCGAGCTGGGGGCATTATCCCGCTGGTTCCGAGACACCATTGGTGAAGACGCAGACGTTAAGAAGGCTAGCGGTTTCTACCCTGTACTTTCTGACTCCATGATTGAAGCCTTCCTCACTGGTAGATACCATCCCACCTTCGTAGGACAGGGTCTCAAGGGGCTGACCAAGCACGTCTTCGATCATCAGATGACTGAGTTCAACTCACTCTTCGACGACCTCATTGCCCGCAAGGTGATCAAGACCACTGAGAAGCGGTTCAACATCTTGGATTTGACCCCTGAAGTTATCTCCTACGCCTGTGAAGATGCGCTGTGGTGTCTGAAGCTACACAATAAGCACATGCGTATCCTAGAGAAAATGCCCGTGTATGACACGGTATATACGGGAGAGATAGCGCTGTTGAGAGTTGTGGCTGAGATGGAGTATGAGGGACTGCTCCTCAACTGGCACACCATATCTGCCAAGGCTAAAGAGCTTACCATCTTCCGCGACCTCATGAACGAAGAGATCCAGCAGGAACTGTCAGACATTCTAGATGAAACAATCAACATCAATCTAGGGTCTGTCAAGCAGTTGAAGGAGGTACTCTTCGACAAGATAGGCATTGAACCTAACGAGCGACACAAGAGTGAAAAGACGGGGGAGCCCAGCACATCGGTCAAGGCTCTGGGGGCCATCGTTGGTGAGCACCCTATCATCAAGAGGATCCTTAAATACCGTAACGTCAACAAGCTACTAGGCTCCTACTTGAACAAGTATGAGAATGAGCTGAACTACGCAGGGGACGGAAGAGCTTATCCTAACCACAAGCAGACAGGTACCCGCACGGGGCGCTTCTCTGTTGACGGGGTATCTTACCAGCAGTGGCCTAAGCCCTACCACTTTGAGCTGAAGTCTGGGCGTGAGTTCGACCTCAACTTCCGTGACTTGTTGATCTCCCCTGTAGGTTCACGTATTGTAGGCTTCGACTTCTCTCAGGTGGAGCTCAGGGTGCTCGCAGGAGCCGCACGGGAGGTGTCAATGATCCGAGCCTTCGAGTCCGGGACAGACATTCACACCGCCACAGCATCTACGATGCTTGGCGTCCCTGTCGATGAGGTCACTGCCAAAGACCGCCAGGTAGGTAAGACTCTCAACTTCGCAATTGTCTATGGCTCGGGGGCCGCAGGCATCGCTGACCTCATTGGCTGTACCCAGGAGGAGGCCCAGAGGCACCTGGACAACTACTTCCAGGCGTTCCCTGGGATCAAGAGGTACATGGATGAGCAGGTGTCCAATGGACATGCAAAGGGCTACGTAGACAACCTCTTTGGGAGGAGGACGCGTGTCTGGGAATTCCTAGATACTAGGAATTGGATGATCGCGGCGGGCGAGCGCTTCTGTGGCAATGCCCCCATACAGGGGGGAGCTGGTGACTACCTGAAGATTGGTATGATCCGGGCCCATAAGGCTATTGCTAAGGCGGGCCTGGCCGACAAGATCAAGATGGTTGTCACCTTCCACGACGCACTCGAATTCTACGTAGACTCCTCGGTCTCTACGCAAGAATTAATTGACCTCATCGGGCCTGCTGTCAGCTTCCCAATCCCCGGGTTCCCTGAGATTAGGGCAGACTGGCACGAGGGTTACCAGTGGGGCTCCATTGCTGAGATTTCCCTCACTGACGGTAAGGTGGCTGGGTACGAGCTGTCGGTACTGCTCCCAGACGAGAGCAAGCACGAGTGGTCAGGTGATACGGTGGAGGAGGCTCTCACCCCGTATTACTACTGGTGTAAGTCCCATTATGGGGACACGTACAATGACCTTGAGTTCTTCCTACATCGGGTGCCGGAGGCGCGTGAGTTCGTTCCCAGCACAGTAGTAGAGGAGGTTGTTGAGGTTGAGGACGTGCCAGAAGTCAAGTCCAGCGTCTCTGCATTGGTCACTCTCTCCGAGATGCCCAGTCGGGGAGGGTGGGAGAAGTTCCAGGGCTGGCTTAAGGATCGACCAGGTGCCACGGAAGTCACGTTGGTAACCCCCGACGGTCAGATCACGTTCGACGAGAAGCATACGATTTTGCCCAAAGATCGCAACGAAATCAGCTATATGCTGGGTGGAGCTAGGCTAGACTTTCCTAACAACGACCTCAGCGACTTGGCTGATCTGATGGAGGACATAGAGCTGTGATGCATTTCACTACGGAAGACTACTGTGGGACTAAGTGCCCAGAAGTAACAAGTTTCCCCTCCCCTGTAGATGGAAGCTTTGGGATGTGCGAGACGCATATGCAGTGGTGGCATGCGCTCCCGGTCCGGGGCAGAGACTCCCTGGAGTATGTCTGGGAGAAGTGTTTGTACAATGAAGTCCCCGAGGAACTACGCGCTAGGTTCGACTCATGGTGAGTGAGCTAGCCAAGTACGACATTCCGTATAACGATATGGAACAGTCTATGATCGACTGGGTCACTGAGTCTCTGGAGCTTCGTCACGGTGTAGCAGGAGACCCAGGAGGAAAGCTAACGGTGGTTGATCCGCGTGCTGGAATCGAGGGCATGATGGCTATGCTGACGCGCGTGCGCCGCAGAGCTGACAGAGTTGATGAGTTGCTGGCTAAAGCGACCATGGCCAGGGGACGGTTTAGGAGAGCCCGCGACGAGGCATCCTTCTCAGCTGAGATTGCCTACGACCAGGCCACTTCCACCAACAAGGCCCATAGGGGCTTCGATGACTTCTCTACCAAAGAGGAGAGGAATGCAGATGCCTCTCTTTCTTCACTAAACGAGAAGAGAGCGGCCCACGAGGCTAAGAGGTTGGTTAGCGGGGCAGAAGAGGCGTGTGCTGTCATTGGTCAAATCCATTGGCAATTGGACGCTTTCAGAAAAGACCTGCGCTCGACCATACATGCTTTACAATTCGAGTCGAATCTCGAAAATTAGACCTTTTCGGGTGATATACTGTGAGGGTGCCAACCGGCACCAGCATAAGAGATAAAAGCTAGCAAGAAGAGAGAACAACAGCAAATGCCAAGAGTACAGTTTTCAGAAGAGAATAAAGTCCAAAAGACTAACTACAACTTCCCCCGACTTAAGCTAGACAAGAGTGAAAAGGCACGTATCGCGATCATTGAGGATCCAGTAGTGGAATACCGTCATTCACTTGACTCCCCTACTGTCTCAAACGGTAACGTGGACACAAAGGAAGTTGAGGCCCGCAACGGCTCAACATACACCGACTACAAGCGAGAGTTCATCTCCTCCCTTCTTTGCACGGGGGACGCTGAGGTCCTTGAGGTGGGCGGGGTAGACCCCGAGGGTTGCAAGATGTGTGCATACGCTCTGGAGAACCCAGATCACATCAAGCCCCCACAGCGCCGGTACGCGATGCACGTTATCAAGTACAAGACCAAGGCGGGTAGCACCACCGTGGCTACTCCGTTCTCCGTGGAGCTCGTGGTGTGGGCATTCCCTGACCGCACATTTAACAAGATCATCGAGCTAAACCAGGACTGGGCAGAGCAGGGTGGACTCAAGGCACACGATGTGTTCCTAGACTGCACCAACGGTTCTTTCCAGAACTATGACTTCTCGGTGGCTCCAGACGCCGCGTGGTCAAAGAACGATGACACCAAGTCTCTTGTCAAGGAAACCTTTGACAACAACCAGATCCCTGACCTCTCCATTGCGTGCGGTTCGCGTAAGGAAGGGACCTGGATCCAGAACGACTTGGACAAGATCTCTGAGGCCTGGGGGCTGGTGAATCGCATCGAGGGCGGAGAAGACTCCGACGAGAGTGCTGGCTCCATTGATGAAAGCTTTGACTCCATCATGGAGAAGTCAGGCCCCGCGCCCGACTTCGCTGGAGACCCTGCCCCCAAGGACGCGGAACCAAAGTCTAAGCCTGCTGAGAAGCCAGCTAGTAAGACTGAGGACTTCGCAGGTATCTTCGACGTTTAGTCGATGTCATTCTTAGGTGTTGACCTTGCCGCTCGATTCTCGGCGGCAGTTCTCTTAGATGAGAGCGGCAAGGTTGTCCTCCAGTTCGATTCATGGGGCCGTGACGCGTGGGACTTCTGTGCACTCCTTGCGGGGGTAGCCAAGAAACACGACGTGAGGGCCGTCATGCTTGAAGACCTGCCATACGGTCTCTCCCGGCAGTCTCAGATCAAGCCCCCTCTACGCGTGCAGGGAATGGCTATCGCCTTCCTTGACGTGACTGGTATGCTTGACCGTACTTACTTCCTAGATCCTTCTACTTGGCAACGTAGCTTCGAGGGCGTGTGGAAAGGCAAGGCCGAGGGAGCCACCACCGCCGCACTGCGTTACGGGTACGTTGCCCCTGTTCTCCTCACCGAGTACGCCGACGATGTCCCCCCGCTGGGTAAGGAACATTCTAAGGCCCGCTCCAAGATCAGGGCTAATCTCAAGAAAGCATCTACCGACTACAACGACTCATTCCTTATAGCAGAGTATTCCAGGCAGAAGTATCTAGCCGAGGGGCTAGATAACCTCAAGGGTGTACAGAAGGTAGCAAGGCTCTAATGGCACACGACAAACTAGACTTAGCCACAGTACTCAAGACAGCCGAGAAGAAGTATGACCTCAACGCGGGGAAGATGAGTGATATCGCCTCCGACGTTAAGGGAATTTCCATGGGCAATATGGGCCTAGACTCTCTCACAGGAGTTTGGGGCCTACCCATGGGGCGCTCTGTAGAGCTCTACGGAATTCCCTCGTCTGGCAAATCGACCACAGCATTGCAGACAGCCGCTACTTTGCAGAAGATGATCAAGGCTGGAGGTAATGAGGAGCTAGGTATTCATGCTGATGACCGTATTGCATTTGCGGACTTCGAGCAGGCTATTGACCCTAAATACGCACTGAGTCTCGGGTTCGATATTGACGACGACACTTGTATCTTCTTCCAGCCTGACATTCTGGAGCAGGGCACAGACTTCATCCTCGACCTAATTCGCACGAACAGGGTGAGACTAGTCATTATCGACTCCTTGGCTACCATGATTCCTAATTCGATCATGGAAGAGTCTGTGGGTAAGTCTCTGCCCGCCGTCGCCGCTAAGTTGATCAATACCTTCTACTTGAAAATAACTCCTCTTCTGAAGGAGAACAACTGCCTCCTCATTGGACTCAACCACTCCAAGGAGAAGATGGGCATGGGGGGCTACGGGGGACCTGTCATCACCACTCCCGGTGGCATGTCTCCTAAGTACAATGCGTCTGTCCGACTTGAGTACCGTCAGATCAAACAGTACAAGAGCAAGATGATCGACCCACTCACGCTAGAGACAGTCGAGATTCCTACTTCAACTGATGTGAGAGTGAAGGTCACTAAGAACAAGGTGGGGCCTCCTTTCCGGCAGGCTATCGTGCGTGTGCGCTTCGGCAAGGGCTTCGATGACTTCGCTATGGCGTTGACTGTACTCACTGCCGCGAAGAAGGTCGTGTGGGAAGCTGGAGGCGGGGGCCGACACTACTTCCACAACGTGGTAGAGGAGGGCCTTGCCCCAGAGTGGATGTCTAGAGCGGCTACAGGCACAAAGCGTCCCTATGTACAGGGGAAGGACGCTATTCACGATACTGCTGAAGAGCACCCCGAGTGGAGGCAGGCACTCATTGACCTGGCTAGACAAATCGTCAAGGACAATGCTAGTATTCTAGAAAGCGCTCCAAAGGATCCGGATGCACCGGAGCTAGATATAGAGTCCAAGGGCTCGAAGAAGCGCGCGAGCATAGGAGACTAAAGTGGGAATCGACTACAGCATAGACATCGGATACGGNTTCCAGGTNTCCGATGAGGTCCTAGGGGAGTTGGCTAAGAGGCGGGGACTTCCTGGAGAGGACCCAGATGNCATCTGGGACCTCATCGAAGAGTACACGTTCCCTGAGGGTATAGAGGGACTAGAGTTAATGCGCACTGGAGACTTAATGAATAATGAGTCTATGAATACTTTCGTCTCTGTGGCGCGTCTAACCAAGTCTATAGACCTGTACGAGTATGTCCCTTTCCTTGTCACCCCCTATTCTACTAGGCCTACCCTAGCGGAAATAGGTAATCTGACAATGATGACCCTAGAACTAGGGCTAGATAACCCAGAGTTCACCACCTTTGTAACCGGGAGTGTGTCATGAGTATCTCAATAGACGTGATGAAGACCGACCTTCTTACTGTGGATGAAGTGCAGGAGAAGCTGTCTCAGTTCGAGCCCTTTACCACACTTCCTCTCACCAAAGAGAGCTCGGTCTCCTTCCAGGTTGACCCTGAGTGGAACCTCACTGTTGACACCCTACGGGACACCGACCCCGTAGACGTGTTTGTGACTATCGATGGGGTAGAGAAGCAGTTGACGAAGGAGGCCCTGGGGCAGTTATCCTCTAGCATTGGCCTGCCTATGGCTACGGTCAAGAAGGCTCCCCACGATGCAGTAGAGGGGTTTCTCAATCGCCTCTATCGTGATCCTAGCAAGGACATGAAGGTACTCTCTGTGGGAGATAGGGCGTCTGCTATGGCCCCCGCAACAATCACTCCGTTCTCTAACGTAGAGCTACTAGATAGTGTGGTTGATCGGCTGAAGCACACCTATGGAGGGGACGCTGAGATTCTGGCAGACTATAAGATCACCAACACCCTCACACGCACTGACATTAGACTCATCGTTCCGCAGGAGTCTCGCCGGATGAGAGACACCTACATGGATGACGTTCCTGGTAATGCCTATGATGACTGGGCGGCGGGGGTCCACCTGTCTAATTCTCTCGTAGGAAAGTCTCAGACGTTCGTGGACACCTACCTGTTCCGCTGGTGGTGCACTAATGGTTGTACTACCGAGAACACATCGGTAGGCACCTGGGATCGCCGCCACAGTGGGGATGACCCAGCCGACGTAGTGTCGTGGGTAACTCAGGCCGTGGACTCAGCACTGGAGCACATGGAAGACAAGTTCGACCAGATCCAGTCCCTTGCCTCTCTCCAGATCGCTGACGCCGAGGCGGTAGTCTCCGAGCTCTTCGCTCAGTACAACCTTCCTGCTCGTCAGCGTAGGGAGATTGGTGAGCGCGCTATCCGTAACCAGCACATGACCCTCTACTCGCTAGCCCAGGCTGTCACCCAGCAGGCTAACGAGCCTGGCATGTCTGGCAAGGACGTAGAGCGCCTCCTCAGGATTGGTGGCATTGTGTCATTCGATGCTACCCTAGACCCACAGAAGGCACGAATCTGGGACGCGGGGCACCATGCGCCTTCAGGCGCGAATAACCCCTTCTCTATGCGGAGGGTGTAGTGCCAGTAATCGAGAAAGATGGAGACCTCTTTACCTCCACTGCCCTGCATTGGGTGTGGGCCAGCGTTCTTGCTTTAATAGTTTCTCTTTCTCTTTTTTATCCTGATATCCACATCGAAGTTTGGACTTATAATGTCTAGTTACGCAACCCACCTTCTCTGGATCGACTTAGAGACCCCTTCTCTGCCTAATGGTAACGACTACTCCCGGGTGCCTATCCTTGAAGTAGGAGCCATCCTCACCGACATCAGTCTGAACAAGATCGATGGGTACACAGAGGTCGTGGGAATGACTAAGCATACTGCTGACATCCTTCAGTCTAATCCTTTTGTAGTAGATATGCACAAGAAATCTGGACTGATCAAGGACTCTATAGATTCTTCCTTCACTTGCGAGCAGATCGAGGGCGATCTCCTATCGATGCTCTCAGATCACAACCTCAAGAAGGGCTCCGTCGCACTTGCGGGGTCAGGGGTGGCCTCCTTCGATTATCCCGTGATCAAAGAGCACATGCCGCGCCTAGCAGACATGCTAGAATACTACGTGTACGACGTTGGGATCTTCCGCCGCCTGTTCAAAGCGGTTTCCCCCCGGGACGTTATCAACCCGTCAGATCACAAGTACGGTAATAAGAAGGTGCACCGTGCAATGGCTGACATTGAAGACCACCTTGGCGAAGCTAAGGACTACCAGAAAGCATTGGGCATTCTCATTGCCCCCTACTAAGGAGAAGAAGTTGACTATCAGAGCTGGAATGGACAGAGTACTGGTGAAACCGGAAGTAGCTCCTCAGACCACACAGTCTGGGTTCATCGTCCCCACATCAAAGAAAGACAACCCTGTATCTGGGGTAGTGGTTTCCATCGGAGAATCCACCAACTCTCGCCCCCTTGAGGGCGTAAATGAAGGGGACACCGTATTCTTCAAAGATATGGCGGGTTCCGAGTTCAAGCATGATGGGGTAGTGTATTATGCCCTCTACTTTGAAGAACTTGCAGGCGTACTCAATGCCTGATAGACTTAAGTCGGGCATCCCCGACGAGGATTACCGCCGGGCTAGATTACAAGCTAAGGTCTCCTAGGTATGGCGAGGCTGTCTGTTTCCAATAGACTAGTCCTGGAATCAATTCAGCTGTTATCTACGGACATAGCAGATCTCCAGGACAAGGTCATCGGACTGAGGAATAACAGAGATGATCTCATTCGAGAGGGACTGGAGGATGGGATGACTAAAGTTCAGCTGGCTAGGGCCGCTGACCTCAGCGTAGAACAGGTGCGCAATGTCGAGGCTTTCCGTTACTCTAGGGATTCCAGGAGAAAGCAAAACAGAAACCCGGGGCCCGCGCGTGATTGAACATATTGATATTAGAAACTTCCAGTCTCTTCAGACGGTGGATCTTGAGCTAGCCCCTTTCACGGTTATCGTGGGGCCAAGCTCCTCGGGAAAGTCGGCATTTGTGCGGGCCCTCTCTACCCTGTTCTCTAACAGGAGAGGGACAGATTTCATCGCTCATGGTACTAACACCTCCGTCATTACCGCTACACTGCCATCTGGTAAGGTATCTTTAGCTCGGTCACTGACAGCGGCTAAGAACAAGTACACGCTAATCCCTACCGGGGGAGAGCCAGAGTCGTTCACCAAGCTAGGGGGGGACATTCCTAGTGAGGTCTCTGACTTCATAAAGATTGCCCCCAAAGATACGGTGACTTTAGCTCAGCAGTTTGATAAGCCATTCTTGCTAGCAGACTCGCCCCCCCAGGCCGCTCAGGTTCTGGGCTCTCTAACTAACGTGCATGTTATCTTCGAATCAGCACGTGAGGCTAACAGGCAAAGGCTTTCAAGCTCGCAGACCCTGAGGACTAAGCAAGCAGACCTTGCATCTATCGAGGTTAGGCTAGCAGAGTTCGATGCTCTTGAGGTTCGCCAGGACCAACTAGAGCGGGCGGAAGAGTCTCTCAAGTCAGCGGTACTGGTCCAGCGATCTTTGGAGGCCCTAGGGGCCCACGTGTCCGCACTGAGGGACACCAAGACTGCCATTGACGACGCCCGGCCCAGAGCAGAGGTAGAGATACCGTCGATTGAGGATCTGGAGGCCTCGCACTCTAGATTATCTGAATTCGATCTCCTCATCAGTGAGCTTAAATCTGCTTCGTCCGTGGCTAAGTCGTTGAAAGTGCAGATCGAAGACGAGGTTAAGGCTGAGGCGACCCTAGAAGAGAACTACTCCGCCCTATTAGCCGAACTGGGTACCTGCCCCACTTGCCTTCAGACCATACCCTAGGGTAGGATGTTACCATGTTAAGAGACTTGAGCATCGTCATATCCGCAGTGGCTTGTTACTTTGCCCCTTTAGGCTACTTCGCTTTCTGGGCATTTGGCTACGAAAGCTCCCCTTGGGCGTGGGGATTCCTTATAGGCTGGGCCCTCTTAGGTACACTGTTTACCATATACACGTGGAACGCCTACGAGTACGTTGAAGACGGAGAGGAATTAAGCTTTGAGTGACTCACAACAGACCACGGCTCTTCTGCCTGTCCCTAAAGCGGAACAGCCAGAGGCTACTATTGCTACACCCTTATGGGACATGCCGCCAGATGGGAGGGACGGGTGACTAAAACTACTTTCGATGAAGCAGACGATGAAGATAATCCTTTGGACTCTATGATGTCTGACATCTCACATCGGCTCCTTTTGATCTCCGGGCTCACCGCAGAGGATCTCTCTCGGCAACTCCTGGACTCTGTCTCCGCACACTTGACTCAAAGCCCAGAGGACTACGTTAAGCAGATGCAGGTCGCTTCCCAGTACGTCCAGCTAGCTCAGGCCTACATTCTAGGAGATGCTATCAAAGAGCTGGCGAGTGCGATTACCAAAAAGAATGAAGGAGAAGAAAGTGGCCTCTAAGACAATGCTCATCGGACTAGGCGGACGCTACGGGGCGGGCAAGGACGTAGTAGCTAACTACTGCCACTTCCAGTTTGGGTTTGAGGTAATAGGGTTCTCTGATATTCTTAACAAGATGATGATGACGTTGAACCCCATAGTTCCTGACTACTACGAGGGGGGGCCTCAAATCGATAGTTACCTCTCCTACGCAGATATCGTTAACCGAGACGGGTATGTAGAAGCAAAGACTAACCCAGAGATTCGCCGCCTCTTGCAGGTTTTTGGTACAGAGGTTGGCAGAGGAATGATCCATAAGGATATCTGGACCGACCTTACCGCCCAGGCTATCCTGGCGAAGACGGACAACGGTATATCAGTGGCCTTAACCGGCGTGCGCTACGAGAATGAGATAGAAATGGTGCGCAGGCTGGGAGGAGAGCCAATCTGGGTGACGCGCCCTGGGTTTGGAGACACTGGGGCACACCTCAGCGAAAACTCCGTGTGCGAAGAGGACTTCGATCACACCCTCCCCAACGATGGCACAATAGGTGAGCTGGAAAACAAGGTAGGAGACCTACTGATGGAGTTGACTGATGACCAGTGACTTGCCAGATAGCATGTACTCCTACCTGTCCGTGCATCTAGACTTCGTTAACCCCCCTGATGGGTCAGTCATGTGTGGAGTGATATTGACCGACGTGACCGAGCAGATCTTAGGTCAGCTATGGGTAAGTCATCCAAACTTTGAAAGCACGGAGGTAATGACTACCATTTCTGCTGTTATCGCTTCTCTGATCAATGCTGGAATGTCTTTCGTACCCCTTAAGGTCGGTACCGAGCCTACTCCCGAGAACCTGAAGGCAGTAGCCGACTCAGCACTCGACTTCGTGCGCTCGATTATCGAAGAAGCAGAGCAGGGAAGGTTCCACCAGAGCATCATTCCAGCTCCCAGCTTTGCCCCCACCAACGTATACGCCATAGAAGAGCGAGGAGACTCAGATGACTAAGGTCCTGTGTGTGGGCGACATTCATGCCCGTGACAAGGCCCCCAGGGGGGCCACAGAGCCTTACATGGAGGATCTGCTGGATCTCCTCCGCCAGACAGTCAAGCTAGCTGAAGAGCTCAAGGTAGATGCGGTTGTGTGGTCAGGTGACGTGTTCCACGAGAAGGAGCCACGCAAGACTTCACACGCCACCGTCCAGCGCATGATCGAGATTGTACAGAGTCATACTGTACCTCTCTATATATTACCGGGTAATCATGATGTTAGCAACTCAAGGCTAGACTCTATAGACGAGAAGCAACCCCTCGGAGTGCTGTACAGGTCAGGTGCTAAGCGTCTCGACGGCTGGGCTGATGAGCTCCTCGTATATGGCATCCCCTGGCAGGAAGGGGACTGGAATGACACGCCCCTTGACCCAGATGAAGATCCATTCTGGGGATGGACTGAGGCTACCCATAGGCCAGCGTCTCTTCTTGTGACCCACGCTAGTTTGTATCCACCCGGTACAGAGCCCCCATTCGACGTGCTGGACATCGAGAAGTTAGCAGAAGTTGTGGGTCATGGATCTGTCTACTATGGCCATATTCACGAGGACCATGGAGTGTATAACGTAGGAGACGTGCAGTTTGCCAACATGGGAGCCCTCTCTCGCGGGTCTAGGCACGAGTACAACGTAGAGCGGGACATCAAGGTGTGCACCTGGGAGGACGGGGTATTTGAGGAGATCATTCTCGACTACCGCCCCGCAGAGGACGTACTACTCATGGAGGAGCACGCAGAGGCTCGCAAGGAGAAGATGGACCTGGACGGCTTCATTGCCAGCATCGGTTCTAAGGCCTTGGAGATCAGCTCTACGTCTTCCGTAGTTGACTACATCAACACACGCAAAGATGTGCCCTCCCTCGTGAGGAAGAGGGCAGTCGCCTTGCTGGAGAATGTTAGCTAGAGGAGAAATACCTTCACATCTTCTGTCCCCAAGGAGACAGAATAGCAAAAGGCCCCAGAGGTGTCAATCCTGGGGCCTTCTACTTTCTAGCTTGTATTACTTGAGGAGTCGCTTTCCGACCCGAGCTACGATATCGTTCCAGCTGTGTTCCTTGATGAACTCTCCGTTTCTCCAGACTAATTCAAGTAGGGAAGACTTCTCTTGCTCGTGAGTAGCCATCTCGATGAGCTCCAGGTCTGTCTCACCCTGGACAACAGCAAGCCGACCCTTGGCACTCTTCTTCATTCCGTTGTCGGTAACAGGGTCCTTGAACAGGTCAACCCACTCCCCATTGATTCGAGCCTGGGTAGCCTTCATAGCAAAGCCAAAGGTGTCACGGGTATTATACTGGTAGGTGAATGAGCCAACGCCGAACACGACGTTAGTAGAGGCAAAGCCCTTCTCCTCTAGGCGCTGGCAGATATCGTTAGCACGCTCGTACGTGATAGCGTCCCCGTAGATAGTCCCAATGTGGCTGTCAAGCTCCTTGTATCCCTTGTCATTGATCCTGCCCCCAAACACGCCCCATAGGAGCTCAATGACGCCCTTAGTGTCAGGAGTCTCAGCGTAGGGCTCAGTGAACACACCATTAGGCTCTACCTCGGTCTCTGGCTCGTACCCACAAAGAATCTCAGCGGGATCACCACTGTCGGGACGAATGACCAGCTTTCCATCCCTAGCCATGATCTCGTCTTTCATGGCAGGAAGCATCTCTGTAAGTACCTTCCACAGGTCCCAGCTGTCGCTCACAACAGACACGATGCCAGAGGGGTAGAGGTTGAGAAGGCGACGGAAGGTCTCCTCTTCGTTCTCGGCTCCTCCCGCACACATCACGCTGTGCTCGGTGGCAGGCACGGACATCCCCAGAACGGTGCCCTCCTCTACCTCGTAGTTCTTCTCAATCCAGTTGAGAGTAACTACACTGTCGGTGCCTGCAAATGAGAGAAGGTGACCGGCACCTGAGGCACCTGCCGCCTCAATGCTGGACATACCACGGAAGGAGAAGTCGTGGCTCTGGAAGTCAACCGCCTGAGGAGCTCCCCCTGTAGCGGATGCCCAGTCGTCCAATAGCTCTCGCATACGCACTGCTAGCGTAGCTGAAGTAGAGGGCATCCACGTCTCGGCAGAGAGCATGGTCTCAATGTAGTTAGTTAGCCAGAAGAACTCAGGGTCTGTGTTCTCCACCGTGAAGACAGGCAGACGCATCGGAACGCGCGTGCCCTCAGGAAGAGCACGGAACACAAGTGGCAGGAAGCCCTTACGGTGGAGAGCACGAATGTGGCCACTGCCTACCTCGTTGGGGCCCAGGATGCCTAGGATACGGCGCTCATACTCTGCACATACCTCGTCCTCGTCACGCTGGAACCAGGCATCGAACATCTCTCCCAGCACACGCTTGAGGAAGCCTTGAAGACCGAAGAAGGTAAGGTGGGTCACCCCAGATACGCGTGAGCCGCGTGGCGTGAGGTTTGAGTAGACGTACTCAGTACCTTCTGGGTACATACGTCGGTGGTCGATCTTGTAAGCATCGATGAAGTCAATTGGGTTGAGTGCGGTCATTACTTATTTCCTTTCAGTAGTTCATCTCGGTCGCGCTCATAGGTGGCTCGTTCTTCTGGAGTGGAAACTACCCTATATCCCTCGGGGGACGTGATGCGGCCAAAGTCCTTACTCTCGCTGTTCACGAGGTACCCTCCAAAGTGGATGGCAAAGTACCCTGACCACACGAATCCGACATAAACGGTGAGGCTCGCGCGGCCTCCACTACGCCCCCGTACAGCAGATACGGGGACTAGCCGGTACCACCACACGAACTCCCGCTCACGATCCGGCGGGCACCACATGACTCGTTCACTCACGATGCGGCTCCTTCCTGGCGTAGCAACGCTCGTAGTGCGCGGGTGTCTGGGTTGAGTGCAGTCATTACTTATTTCCTTTCAGCTAGTGATTAGGCGATGCTTGTACTTATTTCGTTCCAGGTGGGAGACCAGGTGAGGTAGAAGATCTACCGTGTGATTGATCGAGGTAGAGTGGGGGAATGAGCCCGTGGCCGCAATGTATCCATAGTCTGCATACAATGTAGAAAGACCCTTGGAGTAGATACCGTGGGTAGTCCACAACCGTAGCTTGTGCCTGGGCAACCCTGTGGCTTCTGCTAGGGCCTTGAATGTGCCCCCACCATCACAGATATCGTCAATAACTACAGCATAGTCCACTCCGTGGGGCATCTCGCACTCGTACTTACTTACCGCGAAGTTGTTCTCGGGGTCACGGGTCTTGGAGGCCACCACCAGGGGAACATCGTAATGGTCAGCAATTGACTTGGCTCTTTCCACTGCGCCCGCATCTGGGGCAATTACTACAAACATAGCATTATCATTGTTGGTGGCGGTAGCGGTGTACTGGAACAGCTCCTCAGGGACAACGGAAGTGAGATCCATTACCTCTGCCATCTCTAATACTTTTGTAGTAACGATGCTGTGTGGGTCAAGGATAATCACACGGTCGAAATCAGCCCCGTTGATGATATCCGCGTATACCGATACGGTCAATGGGGAGTTGCGATCCATCCTAGCTCCTGGGAAATAGGGAATGAACAAGCTCACTCCATAAGCCTGCCAGCGAATGAGTGCATCCTTGACGACAATAGCCAGCCCAAGGTCATCGAATGATCCACCATTGACTTGGATGATGTAATCACTGCCTGCCACCTGCCACTCAGGGGAGTTGACGTGAGGCTCACCCCCGGGGAAGAAGAACATATCCAGCTCTACCTCAGTGAGACTATCAACCTCCGAAATGTAGCTGTAGACCTTAACGTTGTTTGTCTTGCGTAGCATGATTATCCTTTCTCGTAAACGACACCCTTAGACTCAATATCCCGCGCCTCTTCATAGCGCGTCTTCATAGCGTGTCTTCATAGCGCGCCTTCACGTCCTGTGGGTACGATGTTTCCTACTTTCCACTGAATAGGCTTTTCGATGTATTCCCACTTGGCAATATCTAGGTAGGGTACCTTGTCTATTTGCTTAGTCCCGGGCTTGTTAATGAACCGCGTGCCCATTGAGTCTAGACTTTTTATCTCGAATGATATTTCATCCTCTTCAATGTCAAGGACTTCAAACTCTTCCACTGTTTCGTCGTCCAGGGTGGCTCTAACCCAGCGCCCTACTTTGGGCAACGCCACGCTAGAGTACACCAACTCGTCCCCATGTTCCAAATTCACGTAGGCCTCGAACCCTTGTAAAGCCGGGAGGGACACCCCGTCTGGGAAGATGTGGTAGATCTCCCCGTTGTCAAACTCTACTGACACTGACTCGTTGCTCTCACTCTTAGCAATTCTCATCTTAGTCCTCCTCTACAGAAACGAGGGGGGTGAAGAGATACCACCACTCGCGCTCTCCTATTACTGGAAGTCGTGGCGCTCACTGGCGGTCAACTCCCAGGGTCTGTGTTGACTTAGACATTCTTTGTCACCTCTCGTAGTAGTTCAAAGAGTTGTACTGCCTCTTGCTCTGTGAGGTCTGTCTTTCCTACTGCTGTTTCTCCAAAGTAGAACTTTCCAAAAACCTTTTCCGCATCTCTAAGTTGGTTATAGATGGTTTCAATCTGTATCGGCTTAGGGGCGCTCGCGATGTGCTGACGAATTGCTTGCGCGTGGGCAGGGCTGTCATTATCTTCCGCTCCCTCTGCGCTCATAAAATAGAACCCGTCCCCCGTTCGGTAATCCCCGTGCTCGTCCGGCCCCTCCACGGTAATTTCCTGTGTGGTGGTCACGATATGTGTTGTTTCACGCACTCTGGATCTCTCTTTCATCTAGTTTCTAACCTGTTATTCAAAGCTTACAGGCTATTAGTGTTATCTATGTTGACCCTGGTGTCCCCGTGCTTGTCGAGGATGGCGAGGATGTCGTCTGCGCAGTTGTCGATAATGCGGCGTTCGGTTGGGTTCTTGCCTTTGTTCTCGGCGTCACACCACTCCCGCACCTCGGCCAACACGTCAGCAGGGTCACGCTTCCAGTTGTCCAGGTCATTGCGGTCGTCAACCAACCCGCGAGCAAAATCATCCCCATCAATCCAACCTGGCTCTACCATTGGTTCACCCCGTTCTTGTAGTGTCCTCGTTCGTATCCCCCACTTACCATTTCCGCAACCCATTCTTGTTGGAGCCAATCATCATCCATCGGCCCGTCATCACAGTCCAGATGATCCCAGCAGTACACTGAGTCCCCTTTGGTAGGCTCATCACACGTCAGCGGCGCGCCATAGAACG
>LV_Brine_h2_0102DRAFT_1000284_pt1 | contig 18881 bp, 16 predicted proteins | sample LakVidmifraction_3_FD_10600 | JGI IMG/M metagenome (IMG submission 10600)
AGAGGTAAACTCCCGCCTACAATTTGAAGGCTGATGCTGAGATAATTCCCCGTGATCACACCCGAAATTGAATTAATGATGGGTAATAAGATGCGCATGGCGGAATTTTGTTCCCGACAAATTCCAAGTACCTAAATCCCTTTAGGCAATGCGCGATAGCCGTGGACGGCGAATACACGGCGTTTACGTTCATATTATTAATTACAATTGAGGATATAGTGTGCTCCTCGGGGCGCCGTAGGGTTCCAAGGGGCGGCCGGCGCTTTAATTTGGTAAAGAGCGCCCTTTGGTTGCCGTCGCCAACGCGACTTTTTCTTTAGTTATTTAGATTGTTTATTAATTTCTTCAACAGTTCTAATTACAGCTTTTTTTAAAGCGCTGCGCATAACTTCGTTAGTTAATTGATCTAATAATGTTTTATGGAGAACTCCCATACCTTCATTATTGGCCATAGTTGCATCAAATAATTCACGTGTAATTAATTCTTCCCCTAGCTTATTTACTAATGAAAGTGAAAAAGAAACATTTCTATTGCAGTCTAAAGTCCATGCACCATGACAATTAACATCAAAACTCATAAGGTCTGCAGAAATTAACATTTCTACTTGATTATTTATTGCAATATTACTTAATAGCTTCGCATCACTAGATGCAGGTATTATGTCAATCTTTTTTGCATTTACACCTAAAGATTGAAGCTCATTAATAAAGGCATTTCTTATAAAGTCAGCAACTCTTACAAATTCCTGTCCATCACTTGTCATGCCGATTGTTGCAGGGCCCATCCGCATAACTGCTTTTTCTGCTAATTCATCTTTAACAGTGGCAAGGTTTCTTTTATCTCTCCATTGGGTTACACCAATAGAGTCGATATTTTTAACCTCAACATTTTCAATTGTTTTTTTATGGTATTCCACAGGGAATGAGTTTTGTATAGTACAACCAGATAAAATGGATAAGAAAGCGGCAGTTATAGTGAGTTTCTTTAACATATATTTATTTCCATATAAGGGTAAATATCGCACTTTTACCAAGTGCAAACCTAAAAGCTTTGATTAAGCGCCATGATACACAAATTTTTATGAAAATAAGATCAATACTTTCAAATGGCTAAGTTATATTATAAATTTTATAACTAAAACCGAATTGGCACAGTCTCATCACAATTCCCACACACTAATGAGTAACTATCCTTACGCTTACTTGCTTTAGTATGGGCGTTAGAACATTGCGGGCAAGGAGCTTTCATTGGTGTATTAGCTTCGCAAATGCCACAGGTAACAAAGTAACCATAGCGCCCCGAACGTGGTTGTAAACTGGCTGAGCTATTACACTGTTTACACGTTAAAACTATCTCTTTGCTTAGTGNTACTTCAGGCTCGGTCTGTGCCTCAATAACAGGTTCANTATGCGTTACTANTTGTTGATAGGGCGGTTTAAGTTCATTTATTTGTGTCGTGGNATTTGAATGATTTTGTGAACTAAGTGATATGTTTTTCTCTAAAATAAATTGGCAAATTTTGCCCANNCTTTCTTCGTTAAACCATGGTCTAACGTTAGTGGATAAAAAATGTAAAGCATTAGGTGNCGATGCGGGTAGTTTCATCATTTGTAGTAGTTTATCANCTATGAATTCTGATTTAACTAACCGCTCTTNTGTTGCTTTTGGNGTGTGATCCCTGTTGATAATTGCATTGCTCGATATTGCACAAACACTTTGCCATTCTCGGCCACCAAAGCCTTGTTGTAGTTTACCAAATATTTTTGGCAGTAATAATGGGGCATTGGCTCGTAATAGGCTTTTTAGTACTGCTAGTTGTAGCTCAACTTGCTTTATTGGTGAGGGCATACCTTGCCAGTTACCACGGTAACTTCGGCTCCATTCTTGATGTTCATTAATCGTTACTTCCCCTGTAATGCTTTTAGATTCGATGAGAATAAAGCCGTAGGTATATACAATAAGGTGGTCTATTTGAGCTGTTTCGTCGTTGTGTTTAAATTTGAGGTCGTTAAATACAAAAACTTGAGGGTGATCTTTAAATGCACGGCGTAAATAAAATGCCACGTCGAGCTCTTGTTTTTGGCCTGCTTGTATTTTTGCAGAGTTACTGGTGGTGAGTATTTTATCTTTTAAAATCATGAGGCTTCCATTCAATCATGCGTGTGGATAGGATATCACTGATGTACCTAATAGCAATACGATTAAGGCTTTAATGTTGATTAGGAAGCTTTAAAGTCATCGACAACGCGACATATAACTAATACTTGCAATTTAAAGCCTAAGCGCGAGGTGAACTCTTGCCTACAATTTAAAAGCTGCGCTTTTCGCGTCAGCAAATTAAGTGTTGATAGCTACCTTACCCAATCTATTATTAAATGTCGTATGTTTGCGTTGTTAAGGTGTCGTATATTTGCTATATTTAATACAAGAAACGAGGGTATTTATTATGACAATAGCAAGTAAAGTAACAACAAGAATAAACCGCTCAAAGCGTTATGTTTTTGATCGTGCTGATTTTGCAGATATTGCTGGTTACGACCAAGTTGGCCGGGTATTAAAAAAGCTGGTTGATAATGGTCATTTATTGCGTATTGGTTATGGGCTTTACACTAAAGCGAGAGAAAATCGCATTACGGGTAAGTTAATGCCGGCATCTCCTGCGGGAGCTGATGGTGTTATATTAGAAGCGATTGAAAAGCTAGGTGTTGACTACAAATTTGATGAGTTTTCACAACGTAGTATCAATGGTGAAAGCTTGCAAATTCCAGCGTCTCTGAAAATAATTACAAATAATCGCTTTAAACGCAAAATTGTCGTAAATAATAGTGCTATTAATGCTAATTGATAGTGACCTGTTTTTAGATGTTGCCGATGCTCTTGGTATGGGTAACCCTGCTATTGTTGAAAAAGATTATTATGTTGTTGCATTACTAAAACTACTTTCTGAATTGTCTTTTGATACGCACTTATTGGTTTTTTCTGGTGGTACCGCATTAACAAAGTCGGGCATTAAAACTCATCGAATGTCTGAAGACATTGATATTAAAATCATACCTACAGATGTGTTTGCTAATATTTCAAAAACACAAAAAAGAAAGGCTAGGAAAGAGTTACATCTTCAATTACTTAATGCCATTAGTCTGCACAACTCTTTTTCGGTAGAAAACCGCCCTACTATTTATGATGAATATCGTTATCAACAAATTGATATACGTTATCCTCAAGCACATTCAAAAGTTCCATGCCTAAGGCCGTTTATTAAGTTAGAGCTGATAGAGACCTTGCTTTATGATCAAGTAGTGAGTAGAGATATATGTTCTTTAATGAATGAGGTCACTCAAAAGCCTCCTGAAGTTGCGCTAATGGGGTTTTCGAGTATTAAGAGTACACAAGCGGAAAAGCTAGTCTCTATGTTGAGGCGAACAGCAAGTTTTGCGCGCGATAATATAAGAGATGATGATCCTGCATTAATACGCCATATTTATGATACGTATTATATTCAACAAGCTGGGCTTGCGAGTGCCTCTGACGTAATGTCTTTGGTAAGTAAAGTTATTGCGGAAGACTTAACGCGTTACTCAAACCAACACGCTGAATTTATGAAAAGTCCGATTGCTGAACTGAAGTTTGGCTTAAGCTTACTACAAACCAATACATTATATGAAGAACGCTTTAACAAATATGTAGTACCTATGGTTTATGGGAATAATAGCCTTAATTGGCAGCAAGCATTTGATGTATTTAAGTTATATTGCAATCAAGTGTTAAATAACATAAAGCTTTAACTGCTGTCGCCAACGCGACATATAACTCAAATTTGCAATTTAAAAGCCCAAGCGCGAGGTAAACTCCTGCCTACAATTTAAAAGCTGCGCTTTTCGCGTCAGCAAGCTCAACGCCTACGGTAATCTATACTTTACTTAAGGGTCTAAAACTAATTCAAATGAGTCATAAGTAAACTTTAGGTTACTTATGGTTTCCTGCCTGATTAATTACAACTAAAAGTAAACTTAATTTGACTTTTAATAGCTGTATTCTAATATAAAGCATATAAGTAAACTGTAGTTGACCTTTAATGAGTAACCCCCCTGTAAAAAAAACACTTGGAAGAGTGGTTAAACACACTGAAATGCCTGATTTATCTAAGTCATTTTCGTCAGTGTTACTCGCTGAAGCGATCACTTCAAAGCGAACCGGTATGAAGCTTACGCTAGTTGATGTATCGCAAGCACTAAACATTTCGAAGCCTACGCTGATAAAAATAGAAAAAGGTGATGTTAATGTGCAGTTTTTTAATGTGCTTAAAGTGATGGAGTACTTGGGATTGTCGTTTAGCCTTGTTAGTGATGACGCGTCGCACCACAATAATAAAGAGGTGAACGATGAGCAGTGGTATTAAACAAAATAGGTTAGACGTGTTTATTGGTCATACGCAGAAGATAGGTGCGATAACTCTTGATATAGGCTCTGAAAATGAAATGTTAATTGATAGTGACCTGTTTTTAGATGTTGCCGTAAAAATCAGTAATGAGGCAATTAGCTATACTATTCGCCTCATTGTGTGAGGCGAATAATAATTGTATGTGTGGTACTAAATTGCAAACTGAAAGGTTTGCGTTAGCAATGGCTGTATATTGGCATTTCCCCTACGCTTTGGATCGATGCTAACAAATCCCCAAAATTCTAAAAAGCGATTGATGAATCGAGATTCAATCAGTCTGCCTAATAGCTCACTCGGACTTGAGTATTGAGACGCTGGAGCGTGACTAAGTAACGCTGGGAATGCGGTAATGACTTCGTCAATTAGTTGCTCGACCGAGGCATGTTTTTGTAGTCGCCACAGCATAAATAGCCAAAATGCGCGCAGATCCACGCTATCGGTAAAGCTGTCGAAGTAACGCCAATTGTATTGCATGATGGCGGCTTCGAGCATAGGGAGGTAAAAAGCATTAATCCCCTGGGTTTGATACAGCTTTTGCACCGATTTTTTAATATGAAAATGGCCACTTTTATAGTAAATAATACCGGCAACATCAGCCAAAGTACGCGTGTAGTGTAGGGCGTTAAACTTATCTTCGTTACTGCCTGCAAATTCAATAATACTGATATGGATGGGGTATTTAGAAACAGCAAAGTTAGGTAGTAGCTCAGAGGCTTGTTTGACTAATTTAGCAGGTAAATTGCCTTTAGCCGTTGCTTTAATTGAGCCGCCTTGTTGCATGGCTTCAGTAAAAATTAATGCTAAATAGCTCATCACTGGGCTACTTGATAAATCTGCTGGAGTATTAAAAGTAACTTTTGTTAATTCGTTGAACGGGGCATAGAGCCAATTAGATATTTGCGTTGGGCAAAGCCCGCAAAAATCACTATCGGCTTGGTTGTTTCGCGCAGCTATTGTTTGTTCTGCGACAAGGTTTAGCTCATCTAAACTTAACTCTGGATTCATGGCTAAAGTTTGCGTTATGTCATCAAATATTTGTGCATGCTGTTTAGTAGATACAGTGTTCATACAACAATGTTTGTGCTTTTTGCCACTGCCACATGGGCAGGGATCATTTCGTCCTAGTTTCATTTATTAGCTCGTTCTGCGCAATATGGGTTTAGTGTTACATCATTATATTTGTTAGTAAATAAAAGCTACGAGCTGAGGGCTAACTGGAAACTGACCGTGGATTGTTTTTTCTCTAAAGCGCAGCGCCTCATACCCTCTTTGTGAATTTTTTACTGGCTGTTTAGTTACTTTAGAGCTTCGGCATAATTTTGCCGAAGCTCTAAGCCCGATTAATACTGGCGGTCGCGATCGTGCGGTTGCTCAAATTGTGTTTTAGGCCCTAGTGGTACTACGCCGGTGGGGTTAATAGTTTTGTGGCTGGCGTAGTAGTGTATTTTGGTGTATTCCAAGTCAACAGTGTCTTTAATGCCTGGTACTTGGTACAGCTCAGTGACATAGTTATATAGGTTAGGGTATTCACTAATTTTTTGCTGATTACACTTAAAGTGGCCATGATACACAGCGTCAAAGCGCACTAAAGTAGTAAATAAGCGCCAGTCGGCCTCGGTAATTTGCTCACCAACTAAGTAGCGCTGTGTAGCTAGGCGTTGCTCTAACCAGTCTAGGCTTTCGAATAATGCATGGTAAGCGCTGTTATAAGCACTTTGCGTGGTGGCAAAGCCTGCTTTATATACGCCGTTATTTACCGTGTTGTAAATGCGCTCGTTTACGCTGTCGATTTCTGCTTGTAGTGCTTGCGGGTAGTAGTCGTCGGTATTGCCGGTTAGCTCGTTAAACGCGGTATTTAAAAGGCGCATGATGTTTGATGATTCGTTATTAACTATAGTATGGGTTTTTTTATCCCATAAAATAGGAATAGTGGCGCGGCCTTCGTAATTGGCATCGGCTTTTAAATACAATTGGTAGGCGTAATCTAGGTTATAAAGCGGATCGCCGTGCTCACCAAATTCCCAGCCATTTTCGAGCATTTCGGGCTTTACTACGCTAAGTGTAATTACGTTTTCGAGTTGCTTTAATTTACGCATTATCATGGTGCGGTGTGCCCATGGGCAAGCTAGCGACACATATAAATGGTAACGTCCCGCTTCGGGTTTAAATTTGCTATCGGCGGCGTTTGAAATTTGTTGGGTAAAGCGGCTTGCTTGGCGCTCAAACTTACCGCCAGATTTTTTGGTGTCGTACCATTGGTCAACCCATTTTCCGTCTACGATTAATCCCATTATTAACTCCTTAATGTGCTGTAAATGCATAAACACACACCGCATAGCTATGTGGTGTGTGTTTTAAATAACTAATATTACGCTTTGTTTAAGTTACGGTTAATTACGTTATCAAGTGAGAATTTACCGCCACCTTGGATAACTAAAGCCAGTGTGATTGCTAATAGCGCTAGGCCAAATTCGTAACCGTTGTTGCTCATAAATAAGCCGTTATCAATGTGAGTGGTAAATATAGCCACAACCATAGTAATAGCCAGTACAAAGCTAGCAGGTCTTGTTAGTAGACCAACAATTAAAAATAAGCCACCAAAAAATTCTGCACTACCTGCCATTAAGGCCATTAAAAACCCTGGTGCTAGGCCAATTGATTCCATCCATTGTCCTGTGCCTTCTAAGCCATAACCACCAAACCATGCAAATAATTTTTGTGCACCGTGAGCGGCAAAAATAATACCTGCAATAACGCGCAGTGGTACTGCAGCCAGTGATTGTTCAGTTTTAGTGATAACATTAGCAATATTTTTAATAGTCATAATTTTTGCCCTTATTGATGTTAAGTAAGTATGTTTAATTGAGTATGTAGCCATTGTAGTTGTTGTTATGTAATTAAATAACGCCTATTATTTGCTTGATATGTTCAAATAATTTGAATAGTTGTTATTTGGATGAAAAAAACCATGAGTACACCTCCTATTAGTATTGAAGCGTTACTGGTGCTTGACGCTATTGAGCATCGTGGCAGTTATGCGGCAGCCGCAGAGCAATTAAATAAAGTACCTTCGGCGCTGTCCTACATAGTACAAAAACTAGAAGAGCAATTAAACGTGACTTTGTTTCAGCGTCAGGGGCGTCGTGCTGTGTTGACTCCTGCGGGCAAACATTTACTGACCGAGGGGCGCAAGTTGCTTACGGCGATTAATTCATTGTCGGAGCAAACACAAACAATTGCGAACGGCTGGGAGCCAAAAATTCGTATTGCTTTGGATTCTATTATTGATATAAAACCGATATTTACCAGTATAGAGCAGTTTTTAGTAGAGCATAAAAATATTGAAATAGATGTACAAGAACAGGTAATGAACGGCAGCTGGGAAGTGCTGATTGAAGATAAAGTTGATTTAGTTATTGGCGCGCCGTCGCCAGTGCCGAACCAAAAAGGCATTCGCGCGGTTAAAATAGATGAGTATCAAAGTGTACTTGTGGTAAATAGCACGCACCCGTTAGCAACGCAGCAGCAACCACTCGATATGAGTAGCCTTGCTCAGTACCGCAGTGTGATAGTACACGACTCTGCAGAGCAAGAAATTCCATGGTCGGCAAATATAATAGAGGGCACCCAGCGCTTTTTTGTTAGCTCTGTTGCGCAAAAAATTGCGGCTATTATTGCCGGTATAGGTATTGGTTATTTACCCAAGCGTTTAATTGAGCAGTATATAGGGTCGGGGCAGTTAGTGGAGGTAAAGCTAACCGAGCAACGACCTTGCCAAGATCTATTTATTGCCTGGAAAATAACTAATAAAGGTAAAGGGTTGCAACGACTTACCTCACTGTTACTACAACCTTAACGTTGCACTTTTAAAGCTAACAGCCGTGTAAGGCTGTTAGCTAATAGCTGTATTAAATGTAATTTACTACTTAAAAGCCATGGTAAGCTCTTTATTCTTCTAGGCTTTCATCTAGGGTAATTATAATACCAACGGTAATAATACGGTCGCCAACCATTTCACAAATAGTGAGTTTTACGTCATCAAGTTCAATAAAGTCATCTACCTTAGGTAAGCTGTTTAGCGAGGTTTTTAGTACTTGCTCTAGCGTATCGTTTGGTTCAGCAGCAATATGAATATCGTAAGAATAGGCTATGCTGGCTACGCTGGTATTGCCTTTAACTCTTAGCTCTTTTGCCGAAAGCTCGGTAATATCTTGATCAATCGTGCTTGAAAAAACACAGTCAACAAACTCGCGGGTATGCGGTTTTAGTACCATAAATAGCTGATCGTCTGCCTGTAATAACGTAGAGCCGCGCGGGGCAATAATATTATTATTACGACTGATCATTGCCATTACTGTGCTATCGGGTAGTGCTAATTGCGATAAACGACGGCCAACAGCGCGTGACATTTTGCCTATGGTGTATTCAACAATATCGGCGTCAACATCGCCTAAAGCAGTGATCTCTAACGTGGCTGCGGGAGTCACTGGCGGTGGTAAAGTAAGCTTTAGTTTGCGGGCCATTAAAGCAAGCGTTGAGCCTTGCAGTGTGGCTGAAATTAACACCACAAAAAATACTACGTTAAATATGAGTTCGGCGCCAGGCAGGCCAAACATAAGAGGAAATATTGCTAAAATAATAGGGACTGAGCCGCGTAGCCCAACCCAAGACACTAAGGTGATTTCACGCGCTTTAAAACCAAATAGCGCTAACACCGGAATAACCGCCAAAGGGCGAGCAATAAATATAAGCACTAATGCAATGATCAGTCCCTCAAACCACACATCTAATAACGAGGTTGGGTTTATTAATAAGCCCAACACCACGAACATGGTAATTTGACCTAACCAAGCTAACCCGTCGTGGAATAAAAACGTACTGCGCTGAAACACAAAACGGCTGTTGCCAATAACCACACCGGTAATAAATACCGCTAAAAACCCGCTACCACCAATGTTTGCGGTAATACCAAATGAGAGTAAACCACACGCAGCAACCAATACCGGATACAAACCGGTAGCAACTAATTGAATTTTATTAATTAATTTAACAGAGCTCCAACCCACGGCTAAGCCGACTAATGCGCCTAAGCCCATTTGTGATACAAACATGAGTAATAGGCCTGTGCCTAGCTTCATGTCGTTTACCAGAACCTCTAGTAAGCCTACGGTTAAAAATATTGCCATGGGGTCGTTTGAGGCACTTTCTATTTCGAGGGTGGCTTTTAGTTTGGTGTTTAAATGAATACCGGCATTACGCAGTAGCGCAAATACGGCTGCGGCATCGGTTGAGCCTACAATAGCGCCAAACAATAAGCCTTGTAGCAAAGGAATATCAAGCATGTATGCGGCAGCAACTCCAGTTACTGCGCTGGTAATTAGTACCCCAAGGGTGGCCAATACGGAGGCGGGTTTCCAGACTTTTTTTATCGCTTTTAAGGGCGTTTGCAAACCGCCATCAAATAATATCATTGCTAATGCGAGCGTACCTAAAGAATGCGCCGCTGCTGCATTGTCAAAAAATATGCCTCCGGGGCCATCTTCACCAGCGAGCATACCGACCATTAAAAACATTACCAGTACGGGCAAACCGAGACGAGCTGATAATTTACTGGATACAATACCCAGTAAAATTAATACCGCGGCTAACAATATTATTTGATCAATCAAAAACATATATTATTCTCATTTATAGCTAAGGGCTGGGTTAGGTCGTTATTGTAAATTATGCACTAGAGCATGGGATAGTAGTTACTCTGCTGCTAAGTATGAACTGGTTTTCATTTTTTAATAGGTAAAATAATAAGCGATAATAAACATGGGTTTGTTTACACAAAAATGTTTTTAGCTTTTGATATTGTAGCATTATTCTCATTAAATAGGGAGGGCCAGCGTTATAAATAGCAGGTATTAGTAATCTGCTAAAAACTTGCCAAGCTCGGTGTTAAAGGGCCATTTTTAGATGTCATTTTAGCTCGCGCTTTAGGTTTAATATTTACAGTGAGAGTTTTGGGTCAACTTAGCCGCTTTAGTTTTTAACCTTTTAGATTGCTTTTTAAATTTGCACTTCGCCTTTGGCACTATTACCACTTAGTAAAAGTCATTTACACAATGAGGGGATTATTTATTAATGCATAAGAAATATAATGCTCTACTTATTTTTACTAGCACAGTCATCGTATGCCTAGGTTAAGGCGCGAAAGCAGCACAAGTAAAAAGGATCAGGGAAACTTCCTGATTAACTGAATTATTACAGAGGTTTTTATGACGTTATCCCTAACTCCACGCCTAACACAGTTAGCCAATGCTGATTTGATCCAACCATTGGCACATATTAAAAGGGGTATCGAAAAGGAAGCTTTACGAGTAACTACAGATGGTTTGTTGGCACAAAACCCTCATCCTTATAATTTAGGCTCGGCGCTAACTCATCCTCATATCACTACAGATTACTCAGAGTCGTTATTGGAGTTTATTACCCCAGCAGTTGAAAGTATTGATGACACACTCGACTTTTTACAACAATTGCACCGTTATACTGCCACTGAACTAACCGCGCAAAATATATGGCCAGCAAGTATGCCGTGTGCGCTTCAAGGTAATGATAGTGTGCCTATTGCTCAATATGGTAGCTCGGTGCAAGGACAAATGAAGCACACTTATCGTCGTGGGCTAGATATGCGCTACGGGCGTATTATGCAAAGTATTGCGGGTATTCATTTTAATTTTTCATTACCGGATAGCTTTTGGCAGGGGTATCAAACTCTACAGGGTAACCAAGACTCGCTTGCTGATTTTCGTTCTGCTCAGTATTTTGCGCTGATCCGTAACTTTCGTCGCTATGGTTGGTTATTGCTTTATTTATTTGGTGCATCTCCTGCGTTAAGCCGCTCGTTTGTTGATGGCCGCGCGCATCAGTTAGCCAGTTTGGGCAGTGATACGCTTTATATGCCTTATGCAACTTCGTTGCGAATGAGTGGTTTTGGCTATCAAAACGATGCCCAAGCGAGTTTAAATGTAAGTACCAATAACTTAGCTGAATATAGCCGCGATTTAACACAAGCGCTTCACACGCCACATGCACCTTATACGCGTATAGGGGTTGAGGTAAATGGTGAAAAACGTCAGCTAAACGATAATATTTTACAAATTGAAAACGAATACTACAGCGATATTCGCCCTAAACGTGTTACTCACGCGGGTGAAACACCACTGCAGGCTATGAACGATCGCGGGGTTGAATACATAGAAGTACGTAATCTCGATATTAACCCCATGTTGGCGCTAGGTATTGATGACACTCAAATTCGCTTTTTAGATACATTTTTACTGTTTTGCTTATTACAAGATAGCCCAGAAATTGGCGAGCAAGAACAACAGCGCTTGGCACGCAATCATACCCGTGTGACCGAGCAGGGGCGATGCCCTGATTTACTGCTAGAAACTGCTAATGGTGAGCTTAGTCGCAGTGCTTGGAGCGAACAGCTATTTGCAGAGCTAGATGCTATAGCAGAGTTACTTGATCAAGCTGGTAGCGGCTACAGTGAGGCGATACAACACTACAAGCCATTATTACAACAGCCAGAGCTAACTCCGTCGGGGCTTATGTTGACGCAGCTTGTCGCTAATAATCAGGATCACAGTGATTGGGTAGGGCAGCGCGCCACTGAGCTCACTGCACAATGGAAAAAAATGCCACTGAGCGCAGCACAAAGCGATTACTTTAAACAGCTTGTAAGCTCATCACACGCAGAGCAGCAAAAGTTAGAGGGTAAGGTTTAGCAAAAGAGCAGCTTTTAGGTGTCGGGCTTTAGCTTTTAGATAGATGATACGACCCCGATAAAGTAAACCGCACTAGGGTCGTATCAAGGTCAATACGCCCTATCAAGCTTGGTACTTGGATTTACTTGTAGGTGCGATTTTATATCGCACTTTTTACAATTAAGCCTCAACCCCTGGCCGAAATTAATAAACCACAACTATAAAAGTAAACCCCAAATGAGCCAATACACTTTTTGAAATTTATATTGACACTTAACTAACTAATTTATAAAACCTTTAACTCTATTCTTTAGTTTGCATATTTTTAGCACGCTGCTCGGCTTCGATCAGGGCTTGAGATTTAGGTTCACGTTTTTTCTCTGCTATTTTAGGTTTTACCGATGAATTTGGATCCCAGCTATCATCCAGCGATAGGTTAGCAAATGGGTTGCTGTTGTCTATTTGCACATTTTGCTCTTTAGGCTCAGCTACTGGTTCTGGCTGTTGGTTTGTATCTGCTTTTATTACAGGCTTTGCTTTACTGCCTGGTAGCGGTGCATCGGGATCGAAAGTACGCACTTCGGGCTCTTTAAATTCGTGCTCGGTATTAAATGAAGTTGCTTGCTCTGTGGTGCTGTTTACAGGGGGGTGTATATTCGTTGTTGGTTGCTGCGCAATGATTGGCTCTGGGCTGATATTGGCGGGCTCAATTGCATTTTGAGCTGGCGTTTGATCATTAATTGCTGCTGGCGCTTGTTGAGTAACCTGTTGTTGACGCTGCTTTTTAGTAGGCAGTGGTGCATCGGGATCGAACATGCGTACTTCTGGCTCGGCAAAGTCGCTGGCATTTTTTATTCGCTCTAAGGTGTTTTTAGCCGCGGCTTCAAACTCTGCGGTATTGGGCTCTGCTTTTGTTTTTGTTTTGGGTTTTTCATTACTAAATGTTGTATTTGTTGTTTTAGCTACGGTTTCTGGCTCGCTAGTACTTGCTTGTGGTTTTGCCAGCGCGGCATCAATTTGCTGCATTGAAACAGATTCTGCCGCAATTTGTGCTGTTGTCGTATTTTGCGTATTTACGGCGCTAGGGCTTGGCTTAGCTGCCGATTTAACTACTGATTTAACTGCTGGTTTAACTACTGATTTAGGAGCGGGTGTGGTAACAGCTGGGCTCGTTGGCAGTACTGTTGCCACCTCAGAATTACTTTGTTTAGAGCGGCGCATACGTACTAAAACCATTACGCCAATAAGTACTATTAGCAATAATAATAAGCTAGGTAGCAGTAGTGAGGCGGAGCTTTCGGTGTTTGGTTTTGATACTGGCGTAGGTTTTATATTTGCCGGCTTTTGTGCTGCTGCGATGGGCTCTGCGCTTATTTCTGTCGTGTTTGTCGGTGTACTTTTAGCTGCCGGACTTTTTATATCAGTGCTTTTTACATCAGTACTTTTTATATCTGAGCTTTTTACATTAGCAACGGGTTCATCAGTTGTTACTTGGCTTGTTTGACTAGGGCTTGCTTGTAACTCGGTATTAATACTCGCGGTATTGTCTGTCTCAGAGTGTGTTTTTAAAGGCTCAACAATAGGCGCTTTAACCGACTCAGTAATAGGCTCGGGCAGTGCCTTCTGCGGCTCTGGATCATTAACAATAGCATGTGGCTTAGGTTTTGGCTGAGTTGGTGTTACTACCGGCTTATTGCAATTTTTATTATAGTCGCGCGCGGCATTGCGGTAGCTGCGGCCCGTTTTGTTATTACTGTGCTGCTGCATTTCTTGTTTTATAAGTATGCACATAGCTTGGTTATAGGCTGCGCTATTAAAGCTATAAAATAGGGCAACACAAAGGGTCAGGCGTGTGAGTATTTTTATCATAAAGTTCAGTAGCGCTTAAGCATCAATAGTTTGATTTTAAGCGCTAATTTAAAATATATCTACTGTGGGCTACTCAATTACCATTAGGCTGCGATATTCGTCGTAGGCAAATTGATCGGTCATGCCGCTTATATAATCTTGAATTAACCGGCAGCGGTAATAAAACTCATAGGCGGTAAAGTGATCAGGCTCTTCTTGCATTGCATCTATGGCGTGCTGATAGCTGTTTAAGTGCTTTTTAGAAAGCTTTTTAACCAGTCGCGATTCTATTAATAAGCGTGAATCGCCATTGAGCGCTCGTTTAAAATCGTCACTGCTTAATAATAGCAGTGGTTTGTAACAATCGAGCAGGCCGTTAATAATGCGGTAGCCTTGTAGTTCGAGTTTTTCTACTTCTTTGTTTGAAAATACATATTCAAGCGCCACTTGTTTAAGGGTTATGGTGAGTGCGTGTAAATAGCTGCGATCCTCAAGTAGTGCTTGGTTAAAATCGCCATGATAAATGGGTTCTATGTGTTTAATAAAGCGTTTAGCCGCATGATTAACTAACGGATGCAGCAGCGCTACGCGTAAGTATATAAAAAATTCACTATTAAAATTATAAGGTTGTGCGTTGGCACGCTCAAGTGCGTAGTCTACGGCTTTATTTACAAAGTCTTGATGTTGGCTGTCGTCGATAGTGAGGTTTATAAGTACTTTTGTATAATGACTTTTAAGCTTTTGGCATAATAGTTCGGTGCTTATTATGTCTTTTTCTACGGCGTCTTCTATATCGGCTAGGCAATAGGAAATATCATCGGCAGCTTCCATAATATAACTTGCGGGGTGGCGGCAATACGGCTGAATTTCAAGCGCAGTTTGCAGTGCCTCTACAAATTTTTTTTCGCTGTAGTAGTAACCGACCTTTTTCATTAAATAATTTTTGTTTTGTGGTATCTCTTTTTTGTCGAGCCCCGCAGGGCGGGTATATTTTAAAATACCGGCACTTTGGCTGTAGGTTAAATTAAGTAATTGTAATGAGTGAATAATACGTATGCCTTGGGCATTGCCTTCAAAGCTGCAAATGTCGTGTGCTAGGCTTTTAAAAACAACCCCAATACCAGAATTAGGCTGTTTACAGCGCTCGGGGGTTACACTTGCTAAATTATTATTAAACCAATGGTTTATGGCGGCTTCACCAAAGTGACCAAACGGCGGATTGCCTATATCGTGCATTAGGCAGGCCATTTCAACTAGGCTTTCTAACGGCCGCTCTAGCTCGGTGAGTCCGTAGTCTTGCAGCTGCTGATAACTTAGTGATGCAAAAATACGTTGTACTATAAAGCGCCCTACTTGTTGTACTTCTAACGAGTGAGTAAGGCGAGAACGTACCGCGGCGTTGCGCTCTAGTGGAAACACTTGGGTTTTTTGTTGTAGGCGACGAATAGCGGCGCTGTTTATAATTCGGCCCCGATCGCTCTCTAGTGCCATTTGTAAGTTAGCGGTAGTGCGATACATACGTGCGGGGGTTATTTTTTTACTAAAATCGATCATCATCTTGTCCTTTTTTAAGCTGATGACAGGCATAGTTTTAGCGCATCGTCATATGTTTTTCATTAATTTGCTTTAATCTATCAGTTTGTATCTTAAATTAATATATTGCTTTAAGATCGAATTACAAAGCAGGTTTTTAGATGTCAGGTAAAGGTTAGCCAAGTGCGGTGATTGTAGGTAGGCGGGAGTTTACCTCGCGCTGTTACTTTGTAGGCGCATAGCTTGCTGGCGCGAAAAGCGTAGCTTTTAATTTTTAGCGCTTTGGTAGAGATGAGCCAAACGTGCTCATTTGCACACATATTTTATAAATAAACGTTATGTTAAACAGGGTATTAAAATGAAACAGTGGATTGTAAAGGCAATATCGGTTTGCCTTTTATTAGGGATGAGTAATGCGTTTGCCGCAAAAGAGCAAACGGTAGTACTTATATCAATTGATGGTATGCGCTGGGATTATATAGAAAAACATGGTGCGCCTAATTTAAAAGCAATGGGTGATCGCGGTGTAAGAGCGCAAAAGTTGATTCCGGTTTATCCTACCAAAACGTTTCCTAACCATCTTTCAATTATTACCGGCTTACTCCCTGTTAATCATGGCATTGTTGACAATAAATTTTGTGATAAAGCCCGTAATAATGAATGCTATAGCATGGGCAAAGGCTTTACCGATAGTACTTGGGTTAGCGGTACGCCGTTGTGGAACTTGGCTAAAATGCAGGGACTTAAATCGGCAGTTTATTTTTGGCCTGAGTCGGATGCGCGTTTTAACGGCATGACCCCTGACTACTATTTTCATTACTCGCAGCATAGTGACTATCAAGACCGGGTTGATCAAATAGTGCAGTGGTTAAGTTTACCTAAAGCGCAGCGCCCGCGGTTTGTTGCAGGTTATTTTTCATTGGTAGATAGCATGGGACATAAATATGGGCCCGATGCGATTCAAACGCGCGATGCAGTTAAACAACTCGATGAGTTAATGGGGCAGTTACAAGCGCGTTTAAGCAAATTAGATCAAGAAGTAAACTTAGTGATAGTGTCGGATCATGGTATGGCGCAGCTTGATCCAGCTAAAAGTATATTAGTTAGTAGTTTACCTAAAGATGACAACTTTTTAGTAAAAAATACCGGCCCGCGGTTACTTATTTATACAAAACCTGAGGCGGTTAATGCCGATATTGAGGGCTATAAAGCGCGTTTACAACAAGCAGCTAAGGGACGTTATACGGTATTAACGGCTGAGCAGTTAGCGGGCTATCATTATAATAAAGGCACCCGTGTAGGCGATATTGTAGTGCAAACGACGGCACCAGCAATATTTGCTAGTTCAGAAAAAGCAGGCCCTATAGGCACCCACGGTTATGCTTATACCGATGATATGGCAGCAACCTTTTTAGCTGTTGGCCCTGCGTTTAAAAAGGGTATGAGTATTGAGCAAGTTAATAACTTAGATATTTACCCGGTATTGGCAAAAATAATGGGGCTAAAGTTACTTAGTAAAACCGACGGCGACGGTAAAAGCTTAATGCCCGCTGTGCAGCGAAAAATGATAGTGCATTAATCTGTAGTCTAAAAAATAACAGCTTAGGCTGTAAACTACATAATACCTAAGCGGCTAATTAGCCGCTTTTTTATGCCTGTAAACTGACATGACTATTTTTCACTCAAATTAGACCTCTTGCTAATTGCAAAGTATTTAACTGCCACGTATGTTAAAAATATAACAATAATATATAGAGAAACTTATGGCAGGGATTGATCAGTTAGTTAGCCGTGTAATGGCAGGGTTGGTGGCCGTTATTATTGGCTTTACCAGCTCAGTAGCACTGATTTACCAGGTGGTTATTGTGCTTGGTGGCACGCCTGAGTTAGTAGCCAGCTGGATTTTAATGCTGGGCTTAGTAATGGGCAGCACCTCTATTATTTTATCGTATTATTATAAAGTGCCTATATTAATTGCGTGGTCGACTACAGGGGCTGCACTGCTAATTTCTACCGCCGATGGCTATAACCTAAATGAGGCCGTAGGGGCATTTATGCTCTGTGCACTATTGGTATTTTTATCGGGAGTGACGGGCTGGTTTGAAAAAGTTATGAACCGTATTCCCAGTGAGCTTGCCTGTGCCATGCTTGCGGGCGTATTAGTTACTTTTGGCATTGACGTATTTAACTTTATGAACGAATTACCGTTAATGATTGGCTTAATGGTATTAGTTTACTGCATAGGTAAACGTTACTTTGCACGTTTTACTATGTTAAGTGTACTAATAACCGGCGTATTACTGGCGTGGAATATGGGCCATATTGATACCAGCAACTTGCAATGGCAAGCTAGTAGTTTTGCTTATATAGCCCCAAGTTTTAACTTTCAGGCATTTATTAGTATTAGTATTCCTTTATATATAGTAACCATGACCTCACAAAACTTACCCGGTATTGCAGTACTAAAAGCCCATAATTATAAAGCGCCAATTTCGGCGTCACTTAATGTAACGGGTTTTATTAATTTAGTAACAGCGCCATTTGGCACCTATTCAATTAATTTAGCTGCCATAACAGCCGCCATTTGTATGAGTGAAGATGCAGATAAAAACCCCGATAAACGTTATTGGGCGAGCATAGCCGGTGGCGTTTTTTATATTATTATGGCGCTGTGCGCAGCAACATTAGTAGCCGTAGTGGCCAGCTTACCGCAAGCATTAATTTTAGCTTTAGCGGGCATTGCATTATTTGGCACTATTGCTTCAAGCCTGCAGCAAGCACTGCATAGCTCACAATATAGCGAAGCCGCCATAATTACATTTTTAGTCACCGCGTCAGATTTAACTCTGTGGTCGGTAGGCTCAGCTTGCTGGGGAATTATAGCCGGCGTATTAACGCTATTTATTATCCGTAAGGGTTAAAAGTAGGTTGTAGGGAAGCGATTAGGCGCTAGGTTTTAGGCGTATAAAAATTAAAAAACTCACCACTGGGTGCTACTCCTTTGTGGTGAGTTTTCACTTTCACCCGTGCACAAGGCACTAAGCAGACAAAAGGTTTTTTACTAAAGGTGCGATTAAGCTACAGCTACAGCAAACCGATCTTAGTCAGTTAATACCTAAAGCCTGATACCTAAAGCCTGATACCTAAACCTGCTCTTTTACTGCCTTTAAAGCATTGGTTTTAATATATCAAACATGGCGTCTATGTGATCGTCTCGCTCGTTTAGTGCAGCAATGTAACGGTATTTTTCACCGCCGGCATGTTCAAAAATTTCACGGTTTTCGCCCTCTAACTCCTC
>LV_Brine_h2_0102DRAFT_1000287_pt1 | contig 18843 bp, 8 predicted proteins | sample LakVidmifraction_3_FD_10600 | JGI IMG/M metagenome (IMG submission 10600)
AGCTATTCAAGGACTTAGGATCAAGAATCGCTAAAATTGAAACTAATGAAATCAATATCAGCACAGAAACCCAAGACCGTATTGCCGAACTACTACTGACCAATAACAATCTAAGCTCAGAGATTACTCATCGGAAGTCAGATATTGAGGATATGACCGGACGAGTAGATATCGTACTGGCTAACACCAATGATAATACCGCACTGATAGCCACTGAAACCAATACCAGAACGACTGAGATTAGCGCGCACACCTCACAACTCACCTTGCTTGAAACAAAGACTGCCAACGCAGGCACTCGTATTGGCACGCTTGAAACCACTACAGCGAACCAAACGCAGGCAATCGCCAACACTAAAACCGAATTGCGTACAGAGTTCCAGGCGGCTGATGATATTAATACTGCCGCCATCGGTATCGAAAGAACCGCCAGAACAACAGCAGTAAGTTCGGTCGCCTCATCGGTCGATACCCTACAAACCACCGTAGGCAATAATACAGCGTCAGTACAAACTGCCCAAAGCTCGATAAATGGTATCAATGCGTCATGGTCTATTAAGACCGATGTGAATGGGGTGGTCGGTGGGCTTGGTGTGGTTAATGATGGTCGTACTGCGGACTTTATGGTTCGTGGTAGCAGCTTCGTTATCACAGGGCCAAGCGGTAGCAATAGCACGCCATTCGTGTCCTATCCGGAAGATGTGACTATTAATGGCGTATTGATTAAGAAGGGTAACTACTTAGATGCCGCCTTTATCCGTAAAGCGTCCATCGACAACCTATCCGCCATAGCCGCTAACATTGGTCATTTTAAGTCGGCAGAGACAGGCAGACGGCTTGAGATAAAAGACGGCTTAGTCAGTGTCTATGATGCAAACGACGTCTTACGTGTCAGACTAGGGATTTGGTAATGGATCAGGGATTACAGGTTTGGGACAGCAGTGGCGACAAGATACTAGATGTAGCGCTGCAAACGTCTAGTATTTTAGGGACTCTTGATGTAACAGAGGTAGGAGTGCAGACCGTTACTAATGCTAGGTTTGCTTGGGGAACTCCTTTTTTTATGTCTGACAGTGTTTATGCAGGAACAGAGTTAGAAGGGAGCTTCTCAGGCAATACCTTTACGCTGAATTCCACTTATAACGCAGATGGTTTTGCGCAATTTACGCCACTGACTGTATATTACGGAGTGTTCTGATGACAGGTCTATTGGTTGAGAATGACAAGCGGAATGTGCAAATTAGTAGTGATGTGAAGCAGCTTATGCGGAGTCGTTTGGTGCATCACGATTTTAATGAAAATAACGTCTCAGTTCCAATAGGCAATGAGGACGGCACATTTTCAGTCTGGCATAGAAGTGATACGACTAACAAGTATAGTGACATAGGGGTCTTCTCCAGGACTACTGGCGCAACCTTTCTAGGAAAGCGAAAATACGTGAATGGTGATGGTCTAAAGGTAGATCAGCATATATTTAGCTCAATACCGCCTCCCTCGTCAGGGGTGGGTTTGCAGATGTTTGATGAAAATGGGGTAGAGACTTTTAACAGCGACAACCCTTTATTGTCAATCATAGATAAAGTGTCAATTCATGTAGAAGATGCTTACGAAAAAGAGTGGAGGGAGGGCTCTGACGGTACGTTGTATCAAGATCGAACCAAGTGGTCTAAAACATACCCTGGGTATAGCAAGCTGGGCATTTTGTTTGCTAATGTCCCTGCTGGTATTTACAAGTCTCCTAATTATTACCAAATAGATGCCTATGCCTACAATTTTATGACTGTAGGTAATGTTGTTGAGCTATGGTATCGCGCTGAGTATTTTTTTTGGTCGGGAAGCAGTGCTACGATTACACCAAACTGGGATTCTGAGCTAGAGTTCTTTGTGATAGACCTATCAAACGCCTAGATAAAGCGTGGCATTTAGTAAGGAATAAGGCTAATAGTTTGATATACTAAAGCCTTGTAACACTTGTTTTTATTAGGCTCATCATAGCCACCTCACAACCACCAGATACCTAGTCATGATTGCATGATTGGGTTTTTCTTATGTCTAAAATTTATGTTTAAACCATCAACCAAATTACGAGGTGCGATATGTTCGGTCTAATAGCAGCAGGTCTTGGGTTAGCTGGCAGTCTGATTTCAGGCAACAAAAAGAACAAGCAAGCGAGGCGTGCAAGCGATCAGTCTATGGGCTTGCAACAAGAGCAGTTAGACTTTGCCAAAAAACGCTATGAAGAAAATAAAGTAAAGTATGCGCCTATCGAAAAAGGCATGTTGCAGATGGCGTTAAAACCCCGAGAGGTTGAGAACCCTGATTATGAAGGGGCAACCAGTCGCGCTATCGGTGATGTCAATTCACAGTTTGAAGGGGCAGAAGATGCCCGACTGCGAACCATGCAACGGCAAGGCGTTAACCCCAATAGTGGGCGTGCCGCCTCGATGGGTCGTCAATTATCACTGTCTCGCGGATTGGCGTTGGCAGGCGGTATCAATCAATCCAGAACTCAGGAGAAAACCAGAGTTCGCAGCCGTAATGATATGAACGAGGCCAAACAGTGGGATAGATTGCAAAACACAGCCACGCTAGGCGCTAACAAACAAAGCGGTGCTAGCAGTGCGTTAGCCAATTCGCAAGGCGCATTGGCGCAAACCTATCAGAACCGATCAAACCAAGCAAGCAAGCAAGCGTCAGGACTGTTTGAAAGCGCAGGTACTCTGGCAGGTGGAATGTTATCAACTTGGGGCAATAAATAATGTCATACGGACTCGCACAATTCGGAATAGCAGCAGCAGGCGCTTATCAGACCGCAGAGGCAGCAAAAAAGACAAAGGCAGAAGAACAAGAGCAGCAAGAATATGATCGTGGCCGTCAGGCTACGATTGACAAGAGAGCCGCATCCGCTGAAACTCGCGCACAAGGCGCTTACGAGCAGAATCAGAAAAGCGCAAGCGCGGAGTATGATGATAATCAAGCTCTCTATAAATCGGCAGCAGATGGTCGCGGCTATACCGACACCATGAACCAGTCGAGCTATCTTGAATCACAAGGCAATACTGGGGCAGCAGCCAACGCTATTATCAATGGTGCGAACAAGAACAGCCGCATTCCTTTTCAAACTAGCCTTGACGTTGATGAACAAGGGGAGCCTATCGAGTACATCGATGATGAAGGGGCGGTAACTTATCGGCAAAATATCCTTGATACTGAGGACGGTTCAATTCTTAGTAGCAGTCAAACAACGCTAGAGGAACTGCGCGGCAGTTATAAGCAGCTACAAAGCGGCGAGGAAATCAAGAAGGCGGCCGCAGAAGTTAAGCGTCTGCGTGCTGAGTCATTACAAAAACGGCAAGACGAGCGTGATGATTATGTCTTTGAGTCTAATACTGATGAAGGTGTCAAAATCAGGGCAGACAGCCGTGATTTTGAATATGGAGAAGCTGAGGCAGAGTACGAGCATAATTACAATATAGCCGAAGATAACAACAGTACCGCTAATGATATTAGCAAAGGTCAAGCAGACGAAGCAATCAATCAAGGGGTAGGGTTTACCGTTGGGCAAGGTGGCGGTAGCGGCACGATTTCTAAAGTCATTAGTGCTGGCGAAGGCTGGACTAAGTACCAGATGGCAGACGGACAAGTCGTGACCGCGAAAGGTGATAGGAATTATCGCAATAACAACGTAGGTAATATTGAGTACGGTGACTTTGCTAAGAGCAACGGAGCTATCGGTAGTGATGGACGTTTTGCGGTATTCCCTGACGCAGAGACAGGCGCACAGGCTATGCACAATCTAATATTTAACGCAGGCAGCTATAAAAACCTACCGTTAAGTGAGGCCATTGCTCGATACGCGCCTAAGTTTGAAAATGACACGAATGGTTATGCTCGTACTGTATTGCAAGCGGTAGGCAATCAAGATAAGCCTATGAACCGGTACAGTGGCCAAGAGCGTAACGCCATCATGCAAGCAATGATTAAAGTAGAAGGTCAGGACAATGTTAAGTACAGCAGCAATGGTGGTACAGGCATTAGCGTTAAGCTAGATGGAAAGCTGGCACCAAATCCTAAAGGTAAATCTAAGTCAGGGAAAACCGCAGTAGCAAATACCGTCCAAGACTTTAACGTCAATATTGACAAGGGTGTGGACAACGCCTTAAAAGACGCTGAAAAGAAGTATGGCATTAAGTCAGGGGCAGCCACGACCACCTCATTCTCTACAGCCGGAACAAAGATAAAAGAAATGGCTACCGCTAAATCTGCAAGCGAGCTGAGCGATATGTACTCAGAAGCCTTTGCCATAGTTATGAAGGCCGTACCAAAAAGGCAGATAAAAGACCTTGGGGAAACTCAAAAGATAGCGCTGGGTAATACTATTTTATTCTCCATGATGGGCGCGTCATCAGCAGAAGATTTTAGAAATAGGGTTTATAACATCAATCCTGACTTGCAACAAAAACCCCCTTATTCAGGACGAACAGACCACCCCACGCCCAACAACCGCACGCCTGAACAGGCAGCACGTATCGCAGCAGCTAGAGGGTTACAGCCAAGACTGACAATGCCCAACAGAAACAAGAGTGAAGCACAAACAGCGTGGGAGCAACCTGCATTTCCAGACACCCCGCAACGAGGGAAGCTGTCAGCTCTATCTAATACACCTCGAATAAGCGCTAACCCACGAGGTACGAACACTGAAAACCTACCAGCAGGAAGTAGGGTAGCAAATGATGTAATGAACGCTAACAAAAACATAGACTGGTGAGAATAATATGAGCAATACTTTAAATAAAAGATTATCAGGTCTTGTTAATACTGCGGTAACAAGCAATCAGAAAACCCGTGATAGCCGTAATAGCATTGCTAAAGGTTTTGATATTGGGGTTGGCAAAAGCTACGTCAATGAAGATAAGAAGGTGGCGCAGACTGCCTTACGTGAGTTTGAGAACACAGTATGGAAGCCTAAAATGGCCTCTTACATTGATAGCAAGATGGGCGAGCTACCACATCTTAAGAAAGGCACCCCAAAGTACAAGCAAGCCTATGATTACATCTACAACAGTAACTATAAAAAACTACAAGCAGCAAAGACTACCGCTTATCAACAGGCAGGTGTGCTACGCAAAAAAGGCCAGACGCAACGTCAGCTAGAGAACGAACACTTTATGGCTGACTCCACACGCAACGAGACAACAGGCGTGTCAGGTGCTTCACTTGCTTTACGTGACCACTCAGAAGCGTGGAAGGGTGGAGTAATAACAGGAGCGGCTAGAACCGCACGTTATGTAGCGCAGACTGTCGCTGATGTGGGTGAAAACGAGGATGGTGGTTTAGCTGATAAAAGCGCCAAGTCACTAAAAGAATATGAAGAAGCGGTGGGCAGGGCCTATCCGGCTTATCCTGATATTCAGAAGAACGGTACTTTTTCTCAGAAGGTTGCAGTCAGTGCTATCGAGCAAGTACCGCAGCTAGGTGCAATTATTGGGACAGGCGCGGCAGTAGGTGTGGGTGCGCTAGCATTAGGTGCACCTAGAGCCGTGGCGGCATTAAGTGCTTACGGTGCAACCAGTGCAGCTATCTGGCCTTTGTCTTATGGTGATGGTAATGATAGCGTTAGACAGGAGCTTGAAAGCGCCACCAGTGAGCAACTGTCCGGAGCGCAGCGTTCGCAAGGCATCTACAAGGCTAAGTTTGATAAGAATATAAAAGACGGCCTCAGTGAAGATGAGGCGTTTGCTAAAGCACATGACCAAACCATTAGTCAGTTAGCAGAAGATGGCGGTACCACCGTTGCACTCGCTAGCGTGGCGATCAGTTTAATTGGTCCGGGCGCAGGTACTCTTGTCGTGGGCAATTTGTTTAAAAGCCCATTAACGAAAGCCGGAACAAAAGCAGTTAATAAACTGGCAGGCGCAGCAAATAAGAGCAAAGCTGCAAAAGGCGCTATAGTCGCAGGTGGTGCGGTTACCGTTGGTGGTCTAAACGCAGTCGAGGAAGCAGGTCAGGAGCTTGTCACTGATTATGTCGGACAGAAAACGGCTGTAGAGGTGGGCAACAGAAAAAAGATTGATGCCAAGCAGAATATGGATGCCGCGATAATGGGCGGCACGTTAGGCTTTCTTATTGGTGGCGGTACCAATATCGCTATGGGTGGTGGGGCGCGATTACAGAACGCACAGCAACAACTCACCCAATCCCAAGACCAGTACGCAGACGTTGCCACCCAAGCCGGACAACTGCGCGAACAAGTGGATAGCTTTGAGCAAGGCACGCCTGAACATCAAGCAGCAACCGAACAATTCCAACAAACCAAGAACACAATGGACAGTATGGCAGCCGAGGCAGAGCAAGTGGGCATTCCACTCAGCTCATTAGCTCGTCGTGCGCCACGTATCACCCCACTGGATATAGACAATGCCGCAGGACCAACAGACACAGCCCCAGTCGATGCCGATGGCAGCCCGATTGATACTGATACCGACCTTGATACTGATGTTACCCCTAGTGATGGTCAAGCTGATTTAGTCGTTAGTGAACAAGAGCAGGACGCACAAGATGCCAATATTTCCGAGCTAATCGCAGAACAGGCAGAGATTGATGCCGCTATTGAAGATGGCACAGGGGAACGGCCAGTTGAGCAGTCAGCAGCCGAAGCACAAGCATGGTATGACCAGCAGCGCGGTGTTGGCAAAGAAGGGTTAAGCGGAGTCGTGGCACGTGCCAAATCCAGTGAGCAAGATACTGCGTTTGAGAAACAGCAAGCCGAGTCAGCCGCGACTACGAGCGATAGCATTAATAATTATATTGCCGATCAGCGCAGTCAGCAGCGACAGATTGATGAAGCGTTAGAGCAGGACATGGCAGACGCTAAAACCTATCGTGCTAAAAAAGACGTTGAGGAGCGAGCGCAGCAACGAGCCATAGACCGCGAACAAGAAGAAGCCACCTTAGCAGACCGTATCAATATGGCAGAGCCATATGAAGGAGAGTCGTTTGATACTACGCTTACAGGTGCCGACGGTGCGCCATTTAATCTAGCGCGTCTGTGGGATGAGAATATGAGTGCCGGACAGCGTGTCGGTGCCATTGATAGCATGTCAGGTGGGCAGGTTGAACAGAACTTATCTAAGTCCAATTGGCAGACGCTACCACAAGGCGTGCAAAGACAACTTCATAGCTGGATGGGTGAGCAGCTTGGCAAAGTACAGACCAGTCGTGAGCAGTCCAATACCGGCCCAGCTATCAGTAACAAGCAGCCGCAATCGAAACCTGACAGCGTAGACTTAACCACACAGACTACCACCGCGCCACAGAAACAGACCGCAGCGCCTACTAATAGCAAACCTGTTATAGACGATGCGATTGTTGTGCCGGACGCACCAGCAAGCAATAAGAGCCGTGTCGATACTGGCCCAGTCGAGCCGATAGCAGAGCCGACACCCACCGACAACAGTACAGAAACCGTTTATAAAAGTAAGCCGGCAGCAAAGGCCGCTATCAAGAAGCAGAAGCTTGACCCTGATAATGTTGGCATTGTAAAAATGGCTGACGGCTTTAAGATTGTAGATGCTGATGAATTAAGAGCCGATACTACGAAAGAAGATAGCATAGCCCCGCCAAAGGCCGCCCAGCAGTATGACGATGCGTTTGCTAAAAACAAGAAAATTGCCACTAAAAAAGATGGCAGCCCTAAATACTTCCTAAGCGATGGTAAGTCTCAGCGGTTCATTACAGACAATGAGATTGAAGCCACTCACGAAGTGGTACCAAGAACAGAAGGCAAGCAGAAGCGTTTTGAGATAGCGCCAAAGACAAAGGCGCAGCCAGTAGAAGTTAAGGCTGAAACCAAACCTAAAACCGAGCCGGAAGCCAATACCGAAGATACCAAAGCAGTCGCACGTAAAGAGCAGTTTGCTGACAACAAAATCTTCACCACTGACAAGGTGGAATCCGCACGCAAGCGCATGAAGTCGAAACTAGGGCAGGTCAATTCAGGCTTTGACCCTGAGCTTGCTGTTGATGGCATGGTTATGGCAGGGGCGTATATTGAAAGTGGTGTTCGCAAGTTTGGTGACTTTGCCAAGCTAATGATCGAAGATGTTGGCAGCAATGTTAATCCTTACCTGCTGTCTTTTTGGGAAGGGGCGCGTAATTACCCTGAGCTTGATACCGAAGGCATGACCAGTGTAGAAGATAGTAAGAAACAGTTTGATAAACTTAATGCTACTATAGACAATACCGACAGCGAACAAGGAGCCGACAATGACACCGGAACAAGTAGTCAAGACAATCAGCCGAGTGCTGACGCAGGATTATCCACAGCAGACCAAGCGAATGGAGAAGGAAGGAACGCTAGCAGAGTTCAAGCAGAACCTACTAGCAACGTGGATGCAGTCGATGGACGCAGCGCTGGACGAGATACTAACAACGATAATGAAGATACCGGAGCCGCAGGAGCGAGTCAGTCAACAGAAACAACTGACAGCAGCAGCCAGTCAAGAAGCCCTAAATCAGATGATGGAGCAGCTAAAGCAGTCGATAAGACGGCTGGCGTAAAAGCCACCAACTATGAAATAGTACCGTCAACCGAGGCCACCCCAAGTTGGGCTAAAATCGCTGAACGTAACGTCTTTATTGTTGAGCTGGTTAAAAAGATTGAAGCAGAAAGTCGTCCTGCTACCGCCACCGAGCAAGCCTTTATTGCGGATTATAAAGGGTGGGGCGCATCCGACATTAAAGTATTCCCACACCCTGATACTGGTTACGCCTCTCCTAAGTGGCAAGAGCTAGGCGAGAAGTTAGAAGGGTTACTCACAGCCGATGAGTATGCCACCGCACGCAGAACCACACAGTATGCCCACTATACGCCACCGTCTATCGTCAATGGTATGTACAAGGCGCTAGAGCAGTTCGGTTTTAAGGGCGGTCAGATATTAGAGCCTGCTAGTGGTATCGGTATATTCAATGGCCTCATGCCTCGCGCTATGGCTAGCAAAAGTAACTATGTGGGCTTAGAGCTCGACCCTATGACCGCACGTATCGCGCAGCTACTCTATCCGCAGTCTGATATGAAGATGGGCGACTACATCAAATCCAAACTTCCTAATGACCACTTTGATGCAGCCATTGGTAACCCACCTTTTGCTAATATCGCTGTGACCAATGACCCCACCTATAAAGCCAACAAGCTATTACTCCATGATTACTTCTTTGCTAAAACGCTGGACAAGTTAAAGCCTGGTGGTGTGATGGCCTTCGTCACCTCAAAAGGTACGATGGATAAGAAGAACAGCAAGACCCGTGACTACTTCGCAGACAAAGCGGATCTCATTGGTGCCATACGTTTACCGAACAATGCCTTTAGAGATGCGGGCACAGAAGTCGTGACAGACATTATCTTCTTACGTAAGCGTTTGGAAGGTGAAAGCGTCAGCGATACCGCATGGTCTAAGACTAAAGAGATTGATATTGGCGGCAAGAAATCAGCTATCAACGAATACTTTGTCACCAATCCTAATATGGTACTAGGCAAACAAGCCATTGTTAGTGGGCAGTTTGGGGATGCTTATACGGTCAAATCTGACAGCAGTAACCTTAACAGCCAAATAGAAACTGCCATTGCTCAGCTACCGAAGGACGTTTATAACCCAGCACGAGGCAGTAAAGCCGAAGCCGCTAAAGTGGTCGATGTCGATTACGGTGTGGACAGCTCAAAGAATAAAGAGGGTGGTGTGTACGTTAAGGACGGCACCCTAATGCGCGTCACCGATGGCGTAGGCAAGCCATTGACTGAGCGTTATGGCGCCAAAGGTCAGGTGATTGCGCTTAAACCTGATCAAATCAAATTCCTATCAGGCTATACCGCCATTCGTGATGCACTCAAGCAGTCACAGCAAGACCAAATCAATGACAGCCCTAATTGGGAGCAGTCATTAGCCACGCTGAATAAAGTCTATGACGGCTTTGTCAAAAAGCATGGTCGTATCATGGCGCACACTATCAGTGAACGCAGCAATAAAGACGGCAGCATTACAGTCGTGCCGTTATATAAGAACAAGCAGGCGCTATTCTTAGATACTGAAAGCCCGTTAGTTAGCGGACTAGAGAACATCATTGATGATGGCAAAGGCACTATCGTTAAAGGCCCGTATCTACAAGGGCGTAGTCTGAACAAGCCTAAAACCCCTGATATTAAAACCACCCAAGATGCGCTTATCTATGTGCTTGATGGTATGGGCACACCAAACATTGAGCGTATTAGTGAGCTGGTCAACAAGACCGAATCGGAAGTGATTGAGGAGCTTGGCAGTCAAATCTATAAAGACCCTGCTACTGATCAATGGGGCTTGGCTGAAACCTATCTGTCCGGCAATGTGGTCGAGAAGTTAGCAGCAGCAACCGCTAGTGCCAAAACCAATCGCGCCTACAACCGTAACGTGGCAGCCTTGCAAGAGGTGCAGCCGTCGCCCATTGCACCTAATGACATATCAAGCAGCTTGGGTGCCGCATGGATACCGGGTAAGACCATTAACGAGTTCAGCAAAGAGGTGCTTAATGCTGATATTAATGCGGATTATTCTAAAGCAGTCGGCTTGTGGGATATAGGCGGTACGTCACGGTCGTCTGATTATTCAACGTCTAAGAAAACTACGGTTGAGCTGGTAGAGGCGATTGCCAACAGTAAAAAGATTGTCATCACCTACAAAGTAGATGATAAGACTGTGGTTGATACGTTGGCCTCAGAAGAAGCCAATCAAATGGCGAAGAAGATTAAGAAGGCGTTTAAAGACTGGTTGTGGACAGATGATGCACGAGCACAAGAGCTTGCTGACTACTATAACAAGACCTATAACAATATCGTGCCACCGACATTCAATGGCGATCACTTAACTCTTGCAGGTATATCCAATCAAATCAAGCTACGTCCTCACCAGTTGCAAGGTATCTACCGCATTATCAGTCAAGGTGATGTGTACCTGAACCACGCAGTTGGCGCAGGTAAGACCTTTACAATGATTGCCGGAGCGATGGAAGAAAAACGCTTAGGGCTAATTAATAAGCCTATGTTTGTCGTACCGAACCATATGCTAGACCAGTTTAGCCAAGAGTTTATGATGCTCTACCCGGCTGCTAACATCATGGTGGCTGATGACCAAAACTTTGACGCGCATAACCGTAAGCAGTTTGTGTCAGAGGCAGCACTCAACACCCCTGACGCTATTATCATTACTCATAGCGGCTTTAAGAAGATAGGCGTAAAACCTGAAACCCAAGAAGCCTTTTTAAATAAAGAGATTGATAAATGGAAAGACATGCTGGAAGCCACCAAGGTTGATGGGAAGGATAACCGTACCTCAGTCAAACAGATGGAACGCAATGTTGAAGCAATGGAGAAGAAGTTAGAGGGCTTGCTTGACCGTAAGAGCAAGGACAATGTAGTGTTCTTTGAAGATATGGGTGTGGATAAAGTCATTGTCGATGAGTTGCATGAGTTCCGTAAATTAAGTTACGCCACTAAGATGGGTAGTATTAAAGGCATTGACCCCAACGGCTCACAGATGGCAACCGATTTGAACATGAAGTTGCAATTACTCAGAGAGAAAAACCCCGGACGTGTGCTAGTGGGTGCATCCGGTACGCCTGTTACCAACACAATGGGCGAGATGTTTTCTATCCAGCGTTACTTTCAACCGAATCAGTTAGAGAAAGACGGCCTTAACCATTTTGATGCTTGGGCAAATCAGTTCGGTGAAGTGGTCGATGGGTTAGAACAAAACGCAGGCGGTACTTATGAGGTGGTGCCACGCTTTGCACGCTTTGTTAACGTGCCGGAGCTGATGAGCCGTGTGCGCTCATTCATGGACGTACTGAGCAGTCAGGACTTGGGCGATGTGGTTAAGCGCCCCGATGTGATTAGTGGTGGTCGTGAGATTGTCGCTATCCCAACACCGGACGGCTTTAGTGATTATCAGCAAAGCCTAGCCGAGCGTATAACGGCTATCCGTCAACGTGGCGGTAAACCTGAGAAGGGCGATGATATTATTCTAAGCGTGATTGGTGATGGCAGGTTCAGTGCTATTGATATGCGCTTTGTGGACTCAACCTTGCCGAGTGACCCTAACAGTAAGCTCAATCAAATTATTCAAGGTATGGCGGAAGCCTATGCTGAGACTAACAGCAACGAGTACATGACTGACGGTAAGCCGGACAATATCAAGGGCGGTAGCCTGATGATGTTTACTGATATTGGCTTGGGTGAGCAATCCGCAACCAGTAGTGGCTTTGATATGAAAGCATGGATTAATAGCGAGCTCATCCGTCAAGGCGTGAAGGCCAGCGACATTGCCTTCATGCGCGATAACAAGGCGCACGCTAAGAAAGGCAAGTTGTTTGAAGATATGCGTCAAGGTCGTAAGCGTATTATGATCGGTGGTAAGGATATGGAAACAGGCGTTAATGCTCAAAAACGCTTGACCCATTTATTCCACCTTGATGCGCCTTGGTTCCCCGCCTCCGTTGAACAGCGCGAAGGTCGTATTATCCGGCAGGGCAATCAAAATAAAGAAGTCACGGTAAAAGCCTTTGCTACTAAAGGCAGTTATGACAGTACGATGTGGGGCATGGTCGCACGTAAGGCCAGCTTTATCGGTATGGTTATGGACGGTGACTCTAGTATTCGCAGCATGGACGACATTAGTGAAGCCAGCGCTTTTGAGCAAGCCAGTGCGTTATCGTCAGGTGATCCGCGAGCATTACAGCTTGCGGGATTACGCCAAGACGTTGATAAACTCAGCCGTCTGTATTCTGCCCACCAAAATACTAAGTTTGCCAATCAAGGCAAGGCCAAAAAAGCCAAGCAGCAGTTAGACAGTGCTACTAAAGAGCTTGCTGAGATTGACCGCTTGCTACCCAATCACACCACCGTTGAGACAGGCGGCACCATAGGTAAGGTTGGCAACAAGACTTTTGATAACCGTCAAGAGTTTGGGCAAGCAATCATTAAATCCTTTAAGAAACAGGCTGACAGCTATACCACAGGTGAGCAGGTACTAGGTACAGTCGCAGGTTATGATGTGGCCTACAATGGCGTGATGATGTCAGGTGATAACTTCTATGCTGATGCCAATATCAATATACCCAAGGCTGATGACAAGGCATTATTCGATACTGATAATATCAATGATACCCGTCCTGACGGCCTGACCACGCGCATAGTAAACCGTGTCGATGGACTGGCTAAACATCAAGGTACCATGCAACAGACGGTACAGCAGACCAAAACCGACATAGTAAATTATGAGCGCAGAGCCGCTAAGTCATTCGATGAGACAGTAGAGTTTGAGCAGAAGAAGAAAGACTTGCAAGAGCTAGAGGAAACCCTAGCAGCAGAAGCCGAGCAATTAAATAAAGACAATTCACTGACCGAGGCTGATGCCGTACCGGAGAGTGATCAGCCTAAATACTCGAGGATTAAACAGACTGACGCTATTCGAAAGCAATACGAGAATACCGATCAATGGATGAAAGCGCCCGATGGTACTGATACTAAGCTAAACGAGAACCAGTGGTTACAGGTACGTACGCCTGCTTTCAAAGAATGGTTTGGTGATTGGGAGAGCGAGGCTGCTAATGCTTCCGAAGTTGTTGATTCTAACGGTGAGCCGATGGTGGTTTATCACTCAACAGACACGCCTTTTGATACGTTTGATAGAAAAAAACTAGGATCTACGGCTTACTATAACGCAAGCAAAACACCTTATGCAGCAACGGCAGGAGTTGGGTTTTGGTTTAGTAACGAGGACTTAAGTAAAAGAAAGCGTGGCGGCATGGGTAGCGAGTCCAAAGCTTCATTCCTTAATATCAGAATGTCTTATGAGCTTGAAAGTTTAGAGGCTCTAGCTAATGACATTGAAACTGACGTTATCCCTGGTAATAAGTTATGGGTAGCTGACTTTGAGAGTCCGTCCGAAATTGGCGCCCTAGCCGATGAGTATAAAAACCTACTTACGGATGGTGGTATTGATGGGATGATCATAGAAAATGACGAAGAATTTGATGGTAGTACATCTTTTGTTGTTTTTGAACCCAACCAAATAAAATCAGCCACCGACAACGTAGGCACATTCGACAGCAACAATCCTGATATTCGTTACAGCAAAACCAACAAGGCTAAAGGTTCAACCATTACCACCCCTAAGCAAGTGGTCGCAACACTGCAACAACGCTTGGGTAAAGAGACAGTCGCTAAATTGGTTAAGTCAGGTGTGCTAAAAATCAGAGAGCTGAATGACTTTGTGGCAGCAGATGGCAGACTGTTAGTGTCAAGTGATGTAGAGGGTATCTACTTTGACGGCAAGGTCACTTTGATTGCTGATAACTTAGATGCCGATACTATTGTCGCTACACTCTTGCATGAGCTAGGCGCTCACGCAGGCATACAGGCGATGATGGCACCGGAGGCTTACGGCAAGCTGATGACCGGATTTGATAAGCTGGTCGAGTCCGGCAACGTCCATGCGGTAAGAGCGAAGGAGCGAGCAGAGGCCAGTACCACAACCGAGAATGAAGCGCGTGATGAATATATCCCTTATCTAATTACAGAGTACACACAAGCGACTGAGGGCAATCGTAACACCAATGGCGCACTAGCAGTAATCAAGCGCTATATCAATCGTGTGATAGTAGCGATCCGTACATGGGCCAATCAGACATTAGGCACAAATCTAAATATCACGCCTAATGATATTGCACAGTTGGCTGAAAAGATGGTCAAGGAGATTGCCAGTAACAACCCAAGTCAGTTAGCGATAGACGGTATTGAAAATATGGAGCAGCCAGCCTTTAGTCAAACAAAGGGCGATACCGATCAGACTGATACTGCAGCCTTCAAAAAATGGTTTGGTGATAGCAAGGTAGTTGATGCTAATGGCGATCCGCTAGTGGTTTATCATGGAACACATAAGCAATTTTCTGAATTTAATACAGATGATTTTGGTGCACTACTTGGCAAGGGTAGTTACTTTACGGCAGACACCAAAGAAGCTCAACAATACTCAGGACCAGGAAAGCGCATTGTACCTGGCTATATTTCTATGAAAAACCCTTACTACGTTAATTCGCCTATGGACGTAGTGCCTAATCGCAAAGAAATGTCAAAGAAGGGGCATGACGGGGTTATTTATAAGAACGAAGATGGTAGCGTGAGGTGGGCGGTTGCTCATAAGCCAACACAAATCAAATCTGCCACAGAAAATGACGGCATATTCGACAGCACCAACCCCGACATACGTTTTAGCCGTAAATACTCTAACATTGGGCCCGATAGCAATGTTGGCCCAGTCAAACGCAAAGCAGAAAATACGGTTAGAGTGGCGCAAGCCGCCGCGCAGTCTGCTAAGTTTGGCACCAGTCTATTACTCAGACGACATCTTGCGACACCGCAGCATGTGGGCCTGCTTAATCCTATCTTCAAAAATTTTACAGACAATATTCAAGCGCGTATTGCTTATGAGAACAATGAGGCCGGACGCATTCAGGTTTATGTGCCGGAGATATGGGATACCCGTCTGATTATCTTTGGTAAAAAGACGGACATGAAGAAAGTCTCTACCGCCATTTTTGACGGCACCATGTCAGATAAGGTATGGAGTGATAGCGAGCTTGAAACTCAGTTCAAACTTAATGAGAAGCAAATAGCCACCTACCGCCGTATGCGTAGCGCCATTAACGAGTCAGTTAGAAATATGACTTTAGATGTGATAGCTGCGATAGCTAAGAGTACCAAGCTAGTTAATATCCACACCATTAATCGACTTAAATTTAAAAACTTGCATCCGGTAGACCATGCTGACGCGCTCAAATCTCACTTAACAGATGAGCTAGAGGTATTATCAAAGGCTGGAACATTAACTAAAGCCACTGAAGCGCGTATGCAAAAACAGTTGGCTAATTTATTCGGTGTCATGGACGCACTAGCAAGTAAGTACGATGACCTAGTTTATAATGGGTACGCACCACTCATGCGTTTTGGTAACTATGCGGTAGAGGTTCGTAATAGAGAGACTGATGAGCTGGATTTATTCGAGCTATACGAGAGCGACTTAGCCCAACGCGCAGCCATCAAGGTGCTAAAGGTTAAGTATGACCAGTCTAAGTATCAGGTCAGTAAAGGCACGCTGAACCCCGAAGGCTTTAAGCAATTTACAGGCAAAGGATTATCCCCTGAAACGGTGCAGCTATTTGCAGCCGAGCTAGGGCTTGATGCTGACAATGCCCATCAAGCGTACTTAAAGATAGCCATTAGTGATCGCAGTGCATTGAAGCGTCTAATTCACCGGAAGAAAGTACCTGGCTATAGCGAGGACTTACCAAGAGTATTGTCCTCATTCGTGATGAGCAATGCAAGGTTCAGTGGTCGCAGTCTCTATAATGGTGAGATTGAAAACTCTATTCAGAACATCAAAGACGGCCATTTACAGAACGAGGCACAGAACGTCTTTGAGAATATGGAAAATGCCAAAGAGGAATTTGCCGGAACACGTAGTTCAATGTTTCATTGGTTCATGGCGTTCTCTCCTGCCTTCTTAGCCCTTAACTTAACGCAACCATTCACGCAGACGATACCTAAGCTGACGGCTTATGTGGGCGCTACTGCGGCTCATGCCAATATGGTGCAAGCACTAGGCATTGTTGGTAAGTATGCAGGTAAAGCCACATGGAACTTTACTAAAAAAGGTATAGGGCAAAACGATGCAAACTGGACAGGCTTTGAGGACCATCTGCCGCAGTGGGTACCTAAAGATGATTACTTGCGTATGTCACGAGAAGGCCATCTTGATCCGCAAAACGTATGGATGATTAAAGGGTTAGAGCGTGGCAAGGCAGGTGTGGCTAGTGGCGTATGGGGTTATATTGAAACAATGGGCGGTTGGCCTGCCGAAGTATCGGAGTCTATTAACCGTCGCGGTACGATGATTGCCGCTTATAAAACAGCTAAGAAAATAGGCCCAGTTAAACTAAAAGAAAAAGGCTTTAACAGTAAGTATGACTTTGTAGTCTCTATCATTCAGCAGACGCAAGGTATCTACAACAAAGGCAATCGGTCAGGACTGGCACGAGGCACAGGTAAGCTGGGACAGTTTGGCCCATTAGTGATGGTGTTCAAGCAGTTCACTATTAACTACACTGAGCAGATGATACGCCACGGTAGAGACAAGGAGGTTAAGGCACTAGCCACAGCACTGATATGGCAGTTTATGATTGCTGGTGGTTTAGGTCTGGCCTTCACTGACGACCTACGCGATATTATCGAAGGCATGCTATTTAGCATATTCGGAGTATCAACCAACTTTGTAGACTTCTTACAAAAAGAATTGGGTGAGGAAAATGCCAATATGCTTATGTATGGTTGGGCTAGTGAGAAAACCCCAGTTGATTTTCATGGTCGTTCAAGCATGGGCAATATGTTACCTGGTACTGACTTTATTAGACCGCAGCCGGGCGATTGGGGCGAGGTGCTAGGCGCGTCATCCGGTTACTTTGAAAACTTCCTGACCGCAGGGAAACTTGCAAGCGAAGGAGAGTACAAAGACGCTGTGATAATGGCAGCCCCTCGTTACGTGCGCGATGCTGCTTCCGGTATAGAAATCTATAACACTGGTTCATACCGTAATGATAGAGGTGACAAGGTAATGGACATGAGCCAGTCTGACGCCATGATTAAAGGCTTAGGGCAGTTTAACCCATCGTCTAATGCTAGGGCAGGCCGTGGTCGCAGTAACGCTTATGATATGAGCAACATGGTCAAGACCAAGCAAAATCAGTTCTCAAAGCAGCTTGCCGAGGCCAGCTATCAAGAAAATTATGAGCGCGTAGATGAAATCTATGCCACTATGGACGCATGGAACGACAGAAATGCCGATCATTTCAGAGTCGATATTGATAAGGTTGAGGAGTCTGCCGAAAGACGTTTGGATAAAAAGGACTTCACCAGTGATGAGCGCCAAAACATACCGGAGCAATTAGATGACTACCTCGAATGAGAACAAGGTACATAAATTAGATATTATCATAGACAAGGCCACGGACGGCTGTGTCTATATATTAGGAGGGTTGGCAACGGCACTGGCTATCCTAACAATGCTAGTTGCAGTGGTGGTGTTCTCAGGCTCAATACTCTATGTGCTGGTGTATCAGCCGCTTGCTTGGGTGTTTGAGCATGTGGCGGCATATCTATTTTAGAGTGAGAGGAAAATAGCCGTTTTAGTGAGAGAGACTATTCAGAAAAACAGTTTAACAGGAGGAACTACTTACTCCGGTACTGACTCGAAAGGTAATTACTACAATAAGACTTGCAATCAGTTTGGGTGTAATTGATTTACAGCCATTCTTTTTTTATAAGGTAGTTGGTAATGAAGTTCATCAAACTTGTTTTGTATTCGATTAGCTTCCTGATGGGATTGTCTTTAATAACTAATACTCATATTTTGTTTTTTAGTAGGCAAGAAATAGGGTTGTTTGATTATTTGGCTTCTACACTATCAGGCGCCTTGCTTATTCCTTTTATTTTCATAGCCATTCATCAAGCTCATGCTCAAACCAAAAAGCTGATGCGCCATCTTTGTATTGATCCGGAAAAGTGCCGGCTTTAATCTTAGCGTAAATAGTTGATTTTGGCAAAGCTACTTTATCAACGACTTGTCCGATTCGTAATCGTCTTAAACCGTTAGGGTGTAGATTATCGATACTTTCATTTTGTTCAATCATCTGTAACCTCTCTTAGTTCTTCGATATGTCGGTCAATAATTTCATCACATCTATCAAGCATCGACTGGCTTTCAA
>LV_Brine_h2_0102DRAFT_1000293_pt1 | contig 18651 bp, 21 predicted proteins | sample LakVidmifraction_3_FD_10600 | JGI IMG/M metagenome (IMG submission 10600)
TGATTAAACAACATGCGTAATTTAATGGTGTTCCAATCGCTTGATAAGATCCTGTCAATGTTGCGCTGTCTAAACTTCTCATTGCCTCTGGAATAATTCGTAATCCGCTAGCCATAGTTACTCACTTTTTAAAGGTTCTTTAGGTTTTTTTTCAATAGATGATTTGTTAATTTTATCTACAATGAAATTTTTCATTTCAAATAATACGTCGTAAAGTTCACCAAAATTTGCATTTTGTGGTAAAGATAGTGAGTAAATTCTATCGTCTTTTATGATTTCTAAAATCACCGTTTGCTTTATCATAATTCCCCTTAATATTAAGTTTGTCTTACAATTACATAATCAAAAGTTGAAACATCTGTTACAGCTGCAACTCCTGAATCATTAAACGATGCAATAGTAAATGATGTAGCTGCACTAATTGTTGTGATTGGAGAGCCAAGCGCGGGAGACGCATTTAACGCTGATCGTGTAACGAAAATTCTATCTGATGCTGAAATATTTGTGTTAGCTATTGTGACAGTACCGGCAATTAATGTCGCTCTTCCGATAAAGTCTGTTACAGCTCCGCCTTTGTATGATAATTTAGTTGCAACATTGACTAAATTAAGGTTACCAAAAACGTTAACTGCCCCTGAACCGGCTCTCAAATCAAGTTTTGCTGTAGTATTTTCAGTACCGATAACTACTTGATTAGCTGCTGCCCCCGTTGCTAAATTCAAGGTTTTAACACCGGTCGAAGCTGCAACATTAAGCGTTTGCGCTCCCGTACCTCCGGCAATTGTCATCGTACCGGTATTTGCATTGGTACCGCCTATATTAATGGTTCCTGATGTCGTTGAAGGCGCAATAGTGTAATTCGACGTTGCTGCACCATCTAAACTAAAGTTACCCGTACCCACTAGCAATGACAGTGAAGCAGCTGCGCTAACTGTACCTATTGTAATAACATTACCGATTGCACCTGTCCCAATATTGACCGTTTTAACGCCAGTTCCACCGGTTGCGATTGCTACAGTTTGTGCACCCGTTCCCGACGCTAAAGAAACCGTCCCTGTTTGCAGTCCAGTTCCACCGATCGTGACTGTTCCGGTTGTCATCGCAGCACCAAATGCAAGTGAGCCGCCTGTTTGAGTATTAGCAATTGTAATCACGTTTGCTGCATCTCCGCCTATTGCAATCGTTTTTACTCCTGTTCCTCCCGTCCCGATATTAACAGCTCCTGCGCTTGTACCTGTAAACAAATTAAAAGATTGAGTTGCTCCTGTACTATTTCCTGAAAACATATTTATAGTTTGTGTTCCACCAGTCGCAGCACCAGAAAGTAAATTATAAATTTGAGAGTTTGCAGATGGATTTCCACCTAAAATTGCTATAGTATCATTTTGAGCGCTATTACCGCCTAGCATTGTAGTAGTTCTAGCTGCTAAAGGCGCTATGTTAGCAATGCCTACAGTAGTTACGCGCGGATTGTTTCCTAAAGCTAAAACTCCTACCCCTGCCGTTCCCGTTCCTGAAAGAATATTTACAGTGCTATTAGCTGCTGATGCACCGTTACCAATACTAACAACTTGAGCGCCGACGTTAACACCGTCACTAATCGAAACATCCTGGCCGGCTGTTGAGTTCCCAACAGTAATTAAACCGGTTAGTGACGTTTGTCCGATCGTGAATGCGCTTGCTGTTGCTCCAGTAAGAAGAAAATCACCTGTACCCACCTTTAATAACATTGAAGCTGCGCCCGTATCAGAACCGATCGCTATAACGTTACTTGATGCGTCGTCGCCGATATGTATTTCGTTAGCATTACCGTTTAATGTAAAGTCTCCTGACGGTGTATTAAAAAGAATCGCACCGGCACCAGCTGCATTTCCGATTGTTGTATTACTATTACCAGTAATGTTAAGATTAACGGCTCCGGCTATTGTAGAAGCTCCAAAAGTGATTGCTCCTGTAACGGCTAAATCTCCACCAATTGACACGTCATCGGTAACTGATAGATCATTTCCAATAGTAGAACTATTTGCAACTGACAAATCAGTTCCAACCGTCATTGTTGTACTAGATGTTATTGCACCTGGAGCAATAAAATTTGAAGGAATAGATAATGCGATATTATGAGCTGCTGCGCTTCCTACAGCTACTATCTGCGACGCTGTACCTTCTATCGCGATATTAGATGACCCAGACGGTGAAACAACAATTGTTCCATCCGAAATAGTGTTAAGAGGCCCTGATGATCCCGATGATAAAGTAGCCCAAGTCGGATCTCCGCCTTGATTTCCTGATTGCACAAATAGCGATCCGCTACCGCCTTGCGCTAAATCAGATAGCCACAAAACGCCGCTTGGATATTGAATATCAATAGTGTCAGACGGATTGCGTCCGGCCACTACAATAATAGCGTCTGGAACGCCAACATTCACGCCTTGAGCGTATTGTTCACCTGGAAGAAATGGGGAAGACATTATAAACCTCTTTGTTAAGATAGTTCCAATATGTTCTAATAAATATTAAATTTAAATGGTGTGGATTATGCACGTTTGCATATGTTTGTGTGGGTGAAAATGGAATCGGAATTTTTGAGTATCAAAGAAGTAGCGAAGATTTTTTCGGTACATCACACTACAATTAGAAGGGCTATAAAAAAAGGGTATTTAATTGCGATCAGAATCGGCGGTTATCCGAAAAGCCCGTACAGGATATCACGAAAGAGTTTAGATGCTATCCACAATTCTATAATATTTCAGCACAGTCAAAAATCTAGGAAATTGTGATTATTTCTTCTTCATGTGTTTTTTAGCTTTTGCAAGATAAAATGACATGATTTTCGAGTCTTCTTTTGACTCTTTACTTTTTGGACTTTCTTTTTTTGGGCTTTCTTTTTTTGTTTTATTCATTAAATTTCTTCTCTTCTTCTTTTAAAGTTTGTCTTGCAGCTTGCATGTAGGGATGATAATAGATTTCATCTTCTTCTTCTACCCAATAAGGTTTTTTTGGACTTTCTTTTTTTTGGGCTTTCTTTTTTTGTTTTCTTCATTAAATTTCTTCTCTTCTTCTTTTAAAGTTTGTCTTGCAGCTTGCATGTAGGGATGATAATAGATTTCTTTTTCTTCTTCTACCCAATATGGTTTTTTTGGATCTCCAGCCCCTTCCTGAAAGGGCTCTGCTAAATTCTTTAAGTCGTGAAACGCGACTGTTCCTCTCGAATCAGCTTCTTTGCTATTCCATGCTCCCCAAAAAGAATTACCGTTTGATATCGGCAATTGTGAACCGTTAATAAATTTCTTGATTAAAGATTCATCAATGCTCTGACCTTCTTTTCTCCAAAATGTATATCTTTTTGTCTGATTTCCGGAATTGTACTTAATGGTTATTCTACTTCGATTATCCGTCGCATAAATTTCATTTAGTGCAGAAGATCTTAAAGTTTCAGGTATCTTTGAGATATCAAATTCAATTTTAGAATTTTTCACTTCTTCTGGTTCTGCCTGCAATTCCTTTTCTGATACTTTATGCAGTTTTCCATCTATCTCAATTAAAGCTTCACCGTTTCTAATCTCTTTTATCTCTCCGATGCCTTTTAGCGATGCTACAGTATCAGATTTCTTCATTTTGATCGGTTCAATAACTTCTTCTACTTCTGCTTCTGTTTCTGCTTCCGCTTCTGGGATTAATTGATTTTCAACAGTAGGCACATCGTTGATTTTTTCAGTCGGTACTAAGTTAGACGTTTTTTCTTCAGATTCAGTGTTCTGATTCATAAATTGTTTAATTATATTTTCAATAGGTTGTCCAATTTCTTTTTCCAACTTTTTAGTTTGTGGTTCTGCTACACTACGAAAATAATCCGCTATCTGATCTTCACCGTTACCAGAATCTTTCAAATTTTTTATTTTATCGGCAAAACCTTTATACTTTGTATTAAAAACATTTAAATCTATAGGTTTTATTTCAGCTTGTATCGATTTATTTGGTTGTGTTATATTGTTTGGAGCTTGTGTATTTACAGGTTGCATTTGTTCAAGATTAATAACTGGAGGTTGTGATGTTGTGGGCTGCATTTTTTGTTGTTGGAGTGTTGATGTCGCGTCTTCTGTCAAAGATGTTAGGGATGTAGGCAAAGCCCTTTTTAACGCTGTAGCTGCTGTCGGTAAAACCCTTTGCAATGCTGTAGCTGCTGTCGGTAAAACCCTTTGCAATGCTGCAGTCGCCATCGGAGCAGCTATAGAGCCTGCTGCTATTGCTGCTGCTGTTAAAGCTCTGTCATTTACGTCTTCCCTTTTCTTTATATCTCTGCCCATGACCTGCTCGTGTTCTGTCATGTTATTCTGTTCCGTCTGATTGACTTCTTTCCTGCCGCCTGAAAGGAATTTCAAAACTTGATCTGCTGTAAAACCTGCTTTTATCGCACCCGATATTTTTTTTTCATGTTCAGGAAATTCACGTAAAAGAAAATCAATAATTTGCTTTGATGAAAAGCCTTTTGCTAAAGCACTAAATATTTGCGAAGTCATTATCTACCTATAAATCCCACGCCGTTAAGTGCTTTTTGAAGCAAATTTAAAGGAGGAGTGTCTAAATAATTTAATTGATTTTGTTGATCGTCTGTAAGTTCGAATTCTTCATTTTGAATAAGATCGTTTAGACCATCTTTATAAATTCTCCAGTCGTAATTTTTATCTTCAAATGCTTTTCTAGATAATAGCAAACTAAAATTAGGATCTATTTTCTTAAGATCTCTTAAACCTGTTTTCAAATCTTCTATATTAACATCTGGCGATGTGTCGAAATTCATTCCAGAGCCGACAGTATATCTTAAAGGTGCTTTAGGGATTCTATTCAAAGCTGTTTTCTGTCTTTCACTCATCGGATTTATAATACTTTCTCTTTCTTCCGGATAATAACCGTTTTGCTCGAGTAAGTTTCTTGCTGTATCGTATAAACCCTCATCTAGTAAAGGTTTTAATTTAACTCTTAAATCATTTGATGACTGTTCAAAATTTTTATCGGTTCCCAAAAAAGATCTATGAAGTTTGTTTTGCAATCTCGGCGCTGAAATATCATTTTTAACGTTTGATATCATATTCTTGAATTTCACTGCTTCTTTTGCTAAATATCTATCAATTTCGGCTTCACTTTCGCCTTCTCTTGATTTTTCTTCACCTTTTTTCTTAAATATTGCTTCTTGTTCGGATGTTGGTCCATTATCTTTACCGAATACTTTTCTCAGCTCGTCAACAGCTTTATTGCCATATTCTCTTTGACCATCCACCCTCTGCTCTAACTCTTTATCAACTAATTTATTATGTTCTATTGCATCTTTTTGATCTTCTTTCACCTGCTCCAACGCTTCCGGAACACTTAATGCAACACCGCTTTTTGTCGACATACTAGATAAATTTCTTGCTGCTTCTATTTGCGATTTTCTATCTAAAATCGGTCTTTTTTGCCCTGTTGTAGCTGCTTGAGGCACATTTCCCATTCCTCCTTGTGGACCTACATTAGAAGGGAAAAATTGTGACTGCTGTTCTGCACCAGGTTGTTTTTGATTTTGAAGAAACTTAGGTAATTGTTGACCTTGACCTTGTTGACCTTGACCTTGTTGACCTTGACCTTGCGCTTGTTGACCTTGTACCATTTCTCCAGCTAACGGAATTTCTAGTGATTTCCTAGCGTTAACCATTTTCATAATTTCCGGAACAATTTGCCCTAAATATCGTTCACTTCCTGGTATTCCTGCTCCCGCTTTCATTGTAGCAATTAACATATCCAAAGGTTTAGTGTCGGAATTTCCAGCAAGACCCTTAATTTCATCAAGACTATTTTGTAGTTGGCCTCGATTATAACCCTGCTGAACAGCCCCAGGTAGTACTTGATGGAGGTTTTGACCTATTTGCTTTCCAATCAAGTCAAAAGATGATCTTTCTGAAGGTAATATTGTCGTCATTGTAACCCAAATTATCTAGTTGTAGCTGCTTGTCCGGCATTTGCTTGACTTTGTCCGTACTGATTTCCTTGACTTTGAGCCCATCCTGATACCATGCCCGGCAGCATTCCGCCAAAAAAACCTTGGCTTGGTGGCTGATACTGATTCATTGTCGGCTGTGCTCCAATTCCCAGCAAATTCATATAATTCTGAGACGGCTGTTGCGCATATTGCATTTGCTGATTTACGCCCTGCTGCTGCATACCACCCCTTAAAGCTGCCATATTAGTTTGTAGATTAGACCCTTCACGGCCGAGTTGATTACGAAAACCTGTGCTGCCTAAGCTGCCCCCACTACCTTGAGAGGCAAATCTATTAGCTAAGTCGGGAATTGTTTGTTCTTCAAACTGTCTCTGCATAGGTGCTTCAAATCTATCAAAGAAAGCGGGATCGTTAAACATGTCCATCAACCAATTTTGACCCGATTGGTAATTTTGATTTTGCGTAATATTCGCATTTCCTTTCATTCCCTTCAATGATTCTAGTGCGCCATCTAGTCCGCCCCTTGCGCCTTTCGAGAAAGTTGAGGATTGTTTTCCTTTATTATCACCTATAGCCTGCTCACCGATAGCGCCAACGGCATTCATAATCATCATCATTGTCATTGGATCCATAGCAAACCTCTTTTTTAATACATAATATCATAAGTTTAATTTTCAAATACCATCCCTGACATATTCGATAAAAAAAAATGCACTGTATGATGATAAATCAACAATTGTTGTAATCGTAATTTCAGTGTCGCTCATATCAAAAGTTATTCTAGGATCGCCTCTATTATGAAAACTGAAATAGTTTCCGTCGTTAGACCCGATAGCACTGTTCGGTAGTGATGCACTGCCGAATACGTGAGTAATGACGAATTCAGGATTAATCGATTCAATAGGAAAACCAGGCGTGCTTGTAAGCGATAAAACTAATATTGCGGCATTCGGTAGTGATTTTATATGTACCATCGTTTGATAGCCATTGCGAATCTTTTTAGTAGTAATATAATAATATTTACCGCCAGAAAAATTCTCTGTTTCGTTAGATACAATACCTATTTTTTTATCATTAATAATTTCTGCATAAGTGGAAAATTTATCGACTAAAAAACTTCTTCTTCTGTCTTCCTCTTCCGGTATATTAACTGTTGATGGAAGAAAAGGTGTAAATAAATTTGATGGATTTTGATTAGATGTCAAATTAAACGCCCTCCCTGTCTCATTGTAAATATCATCGCTAACAGCTGTATATCGCTTCTAGCTATGTTGTTAGTTGCTAATTGATAATCGTTTAGTGTTATTTGCAATTGTATTGTTTGAGCTATAGCGTCGCAATATAATCGATAAATTGTTTCGTCGCCTTGTCCTACTTGATACTGATTTATAGATGTTAAAACAATATTACTTTGCGGATTATCTATTAACGGCTTATTGATTTTATCATTTGAACTATCTGCTAAAACGTTAACTTCAAACTGTCCGTTTGTCGTGCTATCAACGTAAAAATCAATCTTACTTAACCTTGCTCTTTTGTCAGTTTTAAAAAAGTTAAAGAACTTAGTTTGAATATCAAGACCTGATATTATTGCTATTTCTCCCCCTCCTGTATATACTCCAGCGGAACTAACGGGATAAGTAAATCCTTGATTCGGATCTTGAGAAACTACACGAATCCAAACCTGCGAAGCAGCAATTGCTGGATTAAAACTAAGATTGATTAGACCGCTATTATAGTTAATCGTTCCTGTACCCAATCCTGAAGCTTCAACCAAAACACCGTTTACATTCGGATCTTTAAAAACCAAAGATCCAACATTTATTTGTATAGATCCTGGAAATAAGTTTTTATACGAAATAATATACGTATAAGAAGTTGGGGTAGATGTCAAACTTCCGTCGATCGGTTTAAATTCAGTTAATGTGAAAAAATCATGATCTAAGTCTGGATTATGAAATAGATAGTTTCGATCATTTAGAGAAACTCCGTCTACACCAACAGCTCCAGCTATTCCGCTCAAAGTGATCCACGTTAGATCAGAAATATTATTACTAGTGCTTGAAAAAGAAGCTCCAGCAATTGCAGAAACACTTAAAGAAGGATCATTTTCCCCTGTTGTCTGTTCTAAAACAAAAACATAACCCTGCTGGTTCCCTGCTACGATATTTTCATAACCCGTTTGAGATACGCCAGAATCCCACGAAATATTAGTATATGATGACCAAGATTTTGTCAAATCTGCCCAGGTATAACCCTGCCCTGTTGGGTAATAATATCCAAAACATGTAAAGCTATCAGTGAAAATGCTCCAATTTTTGGTGTCATAATTAAATACTAATACTTGATCGGGAAATTTTTCACTTGTTGCGTTTGCACTTCTAAAAGCCCAATAATTAAGTTTTGTTCTAAATGTCCTTATTCCATACACACGCTCTAAGCCATTTTCCGATTGAGCGATATTAAAAATTTCGTCAGGTATCTTCTCGTCAAATCTGATTGTGTCGTTACTGTCGCTGATAACTATCCCGCGATTTCCTATTGCCATCAGCCCTTTGTCGAATGGAATTGCTGAAAATGTGCAATCACTACCTAATTCTACGTTCACTCGTTCCCACACAAACGGATTTTGACTATTATTTACAAATCGAAGCCGCCAGGTTGAGCGTTCAAAGTAAACAACAAGAATATCTCTAATAAAAGCTGCTGCAACAATAATTTCATTTGTAGGCGCGTCATTTGCCCCTCCCCTTCCGAATAAGTCGTCTCTTGCTGCTTTCGGATCAAAACTGAAAATATTCGGCGATTGAGGCACCGGCTCCTGATAATACGGCGTTCCTATTTGCGTCCATCTAGCGCGATTTGGATAATTTAATGATCCCGTTACGTCGTTGCCTTCCCAAGTATTTAAAAAGACTAAATACCCCCTATAAGGAAATATCATTAAAGCACCAGACAAAACATTATTTGGATCTATTGGAGGATTGTAATTTGCCCAGCTTGTCCCTATCGTAAGATCACCGTAGAATTTTATTCCGTCTTTTCCAACAATCGGCCGTGTTGTAGATAATGCAAGACCGGAACTTGACAACCCATTTGTAAATGACCCCCCTACTGTTGCTGTTACAGTGAAAGGATTACCCGCTGTTGTAACAGTTCCAAATCTTAAATTATTAAGTGCTGCTGGCCCTGTAATATTAACAAAAAAAACAGGATCGCCGACTTGAAACGTATTTCCTGCTGATGTAATATTTACAGTCCAGGGTCCGATTCCCGCTGCACCTGTAAATTCAGTTACAATAAAACCGTTTATGCCAGGTTTTGAATTAGTTGCCCAAAACGAATTTGCATAATTTGCAGTAAAAAAAAACTGATAATCTGTTCCAGACCAGGTGACAGGAACGATGGAAGGTAATGAAACAAAAGAAGTTCCGTCAAAAAGATATGAATCTGTCGTGTCAAAAGCTATTAACGATTGAACGTCTAAAGAAAATCCTTCTCGTGTTTTTAAACCCATCACAGGCGTACCGTTTGCTAAAACACCTAGTTTTGTATAGCCCGATCTTTTTAATACTCTCCCGCGCCACTGGTAGGCATTTATCAATGTATCAAATGAATCTTCCGGTGTCGCAAACGGCTTTAAATCTTTTCTTAATCCGTCACTGATCGGTCCGATCATAAACTCGTTAGATGTCATACTTTACCTACGATTAGCCAGCTAAACGGCAGTGTGGGCGCAATGTCAGTGCCGCTAGTTCCTGAAAATATTTGAAATTGACTGTTAGAAATTATCTTCGTTGATGCATTAAAGCTAGAGCCGTTACAATTTGCTAATGCTATCAAAATAGATGTGGGTACAGTTGTAAGGGTTATCGTTACTGTATTTGAAGCTACCACATTCTCAACGCCAAAAATAACCAAATAACCACCGGGTAAAAAACTTTGATATTGTGGGCCCACTTTATTAACAGTGTTGTATGTCATCTGTATCGGTGTATTCGGCGCATTAGTATTGTCTGTAGATGTCGGTAAAAACTTAAGTATTTTTGAAAATAGCTGTGGTTGCGTTCCCGCGTTTGATGTTGCATTTTTTGCGTAAAGGTCAGTAAAGTTATTACTTACCTCGGGATCTTCTGTTTGTTTTTGTAAAATTACCGATTCATGTGATCCCTGAAAGGCATTATTTAATGCTGTATGATTTAAAAGAAATTTACCTGCAAATTCCGAGAAATTAGTTTTTATTTGTGTTACATCTAAAGATGGGCTATCTCCAGAATCGGGTTTTGATGTTGAATATGTCATATATTTGCCATCACAAAGTAAAATGAATTTCTAGATCTTATTTGCACCTGCGGATAAAGTATTTGTATAGATGAAATTATTCCATCTGTATTTTTTATCAGTTTAATATCGGGTTTTGAAGGGTAGTCTTTAGGTCGTGAAACATTATTAAATTCAGGCACTACGCATGCAGATATGATATTTTTTGCAATCGTTGGTCTCAGTTTAAAAGAGGCTGGATTATTACCTGACAACGATATTCTTTTTCCGAAATAAAGAAGAATTTTACCGGGCAAAAATGTAAAATAATACTCCTGATTTTGGGAATTGTCTATTGAGTATACTTGATAATTTGTAAATTGTATTTCTTGCCCATTTCCCTGCATTCTTATAAATGTTTGATCTGTTTGACCTTCCACATCTTTAGAATAAACAGACAGTTGCGATACATTTGTTTGCGGGGCACTATCTCTTTGAAACAACTCTACAATCATATGATTTCCGGCTGTAATCATAGTGTCTAACGGAATATGATTCACTGAAAATACGTTATATAATTGTTGAAAATTATTTAAAAGCTCCGGTTGCGTTTGTGCTAAAGATTCAGTTGGTTTTTCCGGAACTAGCGGATCATAACTTGTGGGTTGTGTCATGAAGGAATTCCTATAGCAGTATAATAAATATCAACGAAACCATTACCCAAACCCCCTAAACTGATAGTAAAACTGCTACCCGAAATATTAATAGCATTGATATTAAACGCTATACCGAGCCCGCTAAATAAAGGAACTTTAGCATTAGCAGAATTAATGAAAACTGCAAGTAACGTAGTGTTAGGGCTTAGAGTTACAATAGTTCCGTTATTTGGGAGCGGTATAAATCCGCCGTATATTACAAACGGCCCAGCCATAAAACTGTATTGTTTTGTAAAATAAACGTCTGGATCTGCTGATTGTAGACCCGTTTGAACTGAACTATACGATAATTGAATGGGTGTTTGTGAGTTGTTGGGTCTAAAAAACAGAGCCGGAATATTTATTGGTAAAGCATTAGTAATATTATTGTATATAGCTATTTGATCTGCTGTGGTTGCAGGATCAATATTTTGAGCTCTTAATGACAACTGTTGATGTTTGCCTGATATCAATTCGTTTTGCGTTAGTCCAACATGATCGACTGAAAAAGCAGCGTTGATAGCAACAAAGTTTGCCCGAATTTGTTTAGCTGATTGTAAAATTCTATCTGTGGAAATTGGTATGTTAGGGTTATAGCTCGTAGACACCTCTTAAGATATAATTTAAATATGCTTTATTTCTTCAATTCCCGCTATACTGTGAACCTGAAAACCATGACCTATACGATCTTCCCGGTTGGCTAAATATTGTCGCTGCTCTTTGTGTATTTATCTGTTTTAAAGTCCTTCTTTGAGCTAGCTGCAATTGCTCTTGAAATATAGCTTCAACGTATGACATCCCTTCTGGATCCGGAAAATCTGTATAAATTAATTTTGAAGCTCCAGCACAAATAAAAAGATACCATTCATCGAGTTCCGGTCTATTTCCGTCAGCAATTAACTGGAGCGGTTGCTGACTAATTTGAAATTCTACTTGATAAACTTGCTGAGGAACAGGTCTAAACGTAATTTGCTGATTATAAAACATAACAGCTATCGGTCTAGACGGCTGGTACGGAACAACACTAGCAAATATTTTTGCGGTCGCCGGTATGATAGCACTGTTATTAACGGTAAATGAATAATCTCCTGTAATATAATTAATAGTTCCCACTTGCTCACTTGCGGAATCTACTAAAATACCTTCATCTGAATTATCTTGCGGTACATCGCTTATAAGATAATTAAATCCCGAATCACTGCCGCCGCTAGAGTCAAAAGCTGATATAAGTACAGCTGCCTCTGTCACATTACCAAAAATGTCTAATTGCGCCCTCAGGAATGGTGTAGGGGCTATAGTACCAATATAATTAAAATTTGCTGTTCCTGATCCAGTATCTATTTGCTGATTAACTGATAGCTTAGGCCACAAGCTATAAAATGTCGATTTATCTTGAAAGTATCTTAAAGCATATCCCTGACAATAAACGGGAGGCGTTATTAGTACATTTCCCGGTATAGGGTCGCCTGCTGGATTATTTAAAAGATCGTTTTGATACACAAAATTATAAGTGTCTACGTTTGGAATCGTAGTAAAAACATATGGTTTTGTTAGCTTTATATTTTTAAAATGTTCAGGCAGCATTAAAGTCATAAACAAATTTAGATATTTGCGAATTTGAATCGAAGTCATCTGCTGCGTAGTATAGCGTGCAGTCATTCTACGAATCGTGTCTTCCATCATACTCAATGAAACAAGAGCTGTCATAATAAATTCCCTAATTGTCCGTCATTATATATAGTTCCTTCAAACGATGTCTGATTAGCGTACGGAAGCGGCTTGGGCGGTAAATATCTACCGCTCGAGTCCGGTATCACTGAAGAGGGAGTGTAAGCAACAGGCAAAGGGGAAGGATACGCAAAAGGCGTAAAAGTGCTCGTGTCAATATCAAGAACAAGGGTATCATTTGTCAACTCTATCACTTGAACAATCAAATTATTTAACTGTATCATACCGAACTGTTTGGGAATAAGAAAAGTAACATTCATTCCAGCAACGTAATTATGATTATTTACTGTAGTCAATATTGCGGGATATGACTGCGTTATAGATAAAATAGTTCGAATAATCAAATTCATTTGAACTTGTATTTGGCTATATCCTGGATAATACATGACTGAAGTTGCCATAAAACCTAAAAATTAATAGGTACAAAACTATATTTCTTATTTGATGTATCTACTTCAGCAATAGAAGAATTTTCTCCGACAGTATCGCTGATAATAACTTCGCCTTGTTTTTGAATAAAACGCGGTGTATAATACATCGGATCTTCTTCGCTTCCGCCATTTATTTGATCTGCAAAACCGCGTGGAATTGTATAAACTTTACCGTCTACTAAAGTGTGCCACTTAATCGGATCAGTTTCGTATTTATGATATGGCAGTTTTTCAGATCTACCCGGAACTCTGCGATTGATAAACTTTCCAGTTACTAAAACACTGTCATATTCTTTTTGTTTTTCAATTTTAGCTTTTAAACCATTCGATTGCGATCTTCTAGAATTAATTCTATCAATAGCTGCTTTTTCTTCATGATCTATTTCACGTTTTGGTTTGTACTGAGGTTCTGTTTTTTTTAATTGCATTTCTCGCAATTCTTTTTTAGCTAGCTCTAAATCTATTCTTACTAAATCCAATTCCGACTGAGTTTTTTCAATATCTTCAGAGTCTTCATTATTTACGTCTTCTGTCTCTAATGACTCTATTTTATTTTCTTCTGTCATCGTGACCTCTTTTTTATCTGATATTACATTTCTTGCTTTTTTTGGTCTTCCCATTTTATTCCTTTTTAAGGGGGCTTTTACACCCCCATTTTAAACTACGATAATTGACTAGGGAACGATTGCAAAGCTGTAGTTGCTTCCCACGCCCAAAAGTCTACTGTTGGTCCGATTATCCCGCCGATTGTTGCGCTGTTTGTGCCATTTCCTGCCCCGATAAGAACACCATTTGATGCCTGGTTTTGTCTAGCAAAACTTAACACGTTTTGATTGCCGTACGGTAAAGGTTCAGGAGTCACATTAAAGAGTTGAAAATTATTAATATTTCCTTCTCCCTGCGGAACCATGATCGGAAAACTAAACGGATAACCAGGTGACAATAGCCAATGCCCCGGATTCGTTACAGTAGCGTTGCCGTTAGTTGCAAATACACCAAAAGCTGTACTATCAATAGCTAAAGTTACAGTTTGTGTACCAACAGCGTTATTAACTGCAATAATAGTTGCCTCAAATGGCAATCCTGAAATTGAATTTGTTAACTCAGGAATACCAAACGCTGTAGGAAAACTAAAGGTTACAACGTCACCAACGTGATAATCTTGCTGAACAAGGGTCGTGACAACCATTGGATTAGCATTTGTAATCTTTGCGATGACTCTGTTTTGCGGATAATACAAAGATTTTGTAGGTAATAGATAATTACCCACTTTTTGCATTGATCCCACGCTAGTTGTTGCACCAGTCGAGTCTAAAAGCGTTGTAAATGTTGTAGATGAGCCTACAGCAGTTACAGTCATTAATAGACTGCTAAATTGTGGCGCAGATACTAAGCTGTAAACCTTTACAGTGTCGCCAACTTGCAAATTGTGACTTGCTCCCGTCGTCCATACTGTTGTAGTTCCAGGCGCAAATGATGCTACTGCAACCACTGGGTAAATCGGTTGATTATCAGCACTAAAAATAGTGATGCCGTTGATAGCAGCATAGCCATTTTGCGACGGTGCTAAAATACCTGAAACAGTACCGTTTTGTGTAATTTTAGCAGTGCCGTTAGTCATGTATCTAGAATTAAAGCTAGCTTCTACAATTCTATTTGAAGTCAACGCTCCAGGTATTAAGCCAGCTTTTACACCTGACATCGTTAAATTATATAATTTAAAAATATCAACTTTTTGACTGAGCGGAACAAAAAAAGGAGTAGATGCTTTATTAACAAACATTCCCGTAGTTACTTGTGTTGCCATAATTCACCCCTTTTATAGTGCTACTGCAAGCGTGCAGCGTAAGTTAATAATCCAGGAAGTATTTGTAATATTGAACACTTGCGCCATCTTCCAACCTGCTGTTTGAAATAATCTTAGGCGCGGTGATGCGATTTCGGGCGGCGCATAGATGAACTGTGCACTATAGCCGTCTAAGTCTACCATATCGTAACTTTCCTGACCCGGAATAAAGATATTATAAATATCTTGACCGTTTGCAGAAGCGTTAACTGTTACTGACCCAACTGATGACAATAAAAATCTCAAATTACGAATTGCGCCCCATTCTGCCGTCAATAAATTACTCGTATTTGAGTAGTTTGCGACGTTAATAAAGCCAAACATTTGATCTAAATCAGCTGACAAATTAGAATGACCTAATCCGAAAAATGCTGATCTTACAGGTGCTGTACCAAATTTTAATTCGCCTTCAACCATATCCATAATAAATTGAGCATTTGCCGTTCTCAATAGTCTGACAGCTTTACTACAATCGAGCGGACTTATGTTTGTTGGATTATCGCCATTTGTTCCCGATGTGCAATTTATTGGCGGACTTCCGCCTTCCATCATCGATCTCGCTAGCTGATCTTCAGTTTCTCTCAAAGACTGCCCTAAAACTGACACTGCAGAATTTAAAACTGGATCTTCATTGATTAGCATTACTTGTTCTTGCAAAACTATATAAGTGCCGTACCAATCAATTCTTGCGTCGATATCTAGTGCAGTTAGTTGTTGCGAAGGCGGATCAACAATCCCATTGCCAAGTGGCACAGGAGCTGTTTGTAGATTCTTATAGCGTCTTCGTCTCAGTATATCGCCGGCCTGTTGATCCATCGTGATCGGATAACCCATCGTTGTGTGGATTAAATCAGGCATTGGACGTGCTAGTAATTTCATCGATAGCTGTTGTTGAACAGCCGGCGGTAAAATGCTTGTCGTTGTAGGACCGCTCATAACTAACCTTTTGTTATGACGATTATTTTCTTGCTGCTGCTTGTGTTTGAGACCATAAAGCTTCGCGTTGCTGCTTACTCATGCGCGAGTTAGACGTAGCAGCAAATGCAGTGATAGCTTCTGAGCGCACTCCGATACTACCAGTTTTCACTTTCCCTTCTTTTTCATCAACACGCTGTTGCTCTTGAGAAATGGGTCTAGACTTTTGCGTAATAGCAATTTTATCTTGTTGATATCGCACATCTTTTTTTATTAAGTTATACACCTTTCTCAAAGGATTTACAGCTTTTTGCACAGCTTCAAGATTGTCATCGTCGGATTTAATATATTTTTCAATGTTTTCAGCTGTTACAATATCTTTAAAGTCAGCGAATTCGCTAGCAGCTTCTAAAACTTGAATCTTTTGATCTTTTTCAGCCAGTTTCTTTTCATAAGCAGACATCTTTTTATTGATAGTGCCAAATGCTTTAAGAAGTTTTTTTCCATCAGGAAATTCCTCTTGTTCTAGCTGTCTAAAATCAAAGTCTTCTTCTTCTTCGATCTGTTTATGCGACATTGTTTGATTAGAATAATGCTGTTGCAACAAATCGCGTTCTTTATTAGCTTGCCAAAGCTGACGTTCTAGATCGTCTTTACTTTTTCGAAGCTCCGCAAAACTTTCTTTCGGAGTCTTATGATCATGAGTTTCAACAGTTTGGGCAGCCACNTCCAAATTTTGGCTTTGTTCTGTATCGTCCATTATTTCCTTTTTTGAGATAGGCGATTTCTCGATTGCGCCAACACCGAACAGATGCTCGGTATAATTCATATATATGTGATAACGTATTTTTTATGCAAATTGAAAGATACTGATTGATAGAATGCAAAAATAAATTAAATAATATTACCGTCTACAATGTAATCGTCAATGCTTTCTAGTTTATCTGCTGAATAATCGTGTGCAGACTTAACTGTATCATTGTGAAACTCGTTCGGATTAGCTTTAACATAATCACGCATACCTTGATCCATTACCGACCATTCTAGCTTTACCTCATTCATATTTCTAACAGACCATAACGCGTGATTCGGGTCTTGATACGGGCTAGGACGCGTCATTCTGTTCATCGGATAGATATGTATAGTGTTATTCGCGTATGGATCTTTTCGATAACGATGCCATATATAATAAATAGTATAAAACTTGCCTTCATCGGCTTGCATTTGAATAGCTTCTTCAATTAATTCAATTACTTTTTTACCGACATATTCAGAAACTTCGCCAACTTCCATTGCCGTTGTCTGTTTACGCGCTTCATTCATCAACTCGCCGTAAGTTTTAGTGCTATTTTTTACCATGTTATCTTACCATTTTAGAGCCGCCGGCATATAGCGATCTATTGCTATAACTAGATCCTTTCTGCGTATTTTTGATGTATCCAGTTTGCACTTTACGAAGATTTGGCAACCCTTTAATTTTCGGAGGGATCATTGTCATATAGTACCTATAATGGGTTTTTACCGTCTTGTCGATTGTAAACTTTATCGAATTGAATCGGCGGTTTTCCGCCTGGCGGCCTAAATCTTGGCACTGTCTCACTTAAACTGACAGATTTCGGTACAGATGGCTTCTCTTGATCTGAAATAATTTTAATTCTTGGCATTTTATATCCTTTAAAAATTTCCGATTTCCGATTTACTATATGTATCGGAAAATCGGAAAAGCTTATTTATTCATCAATTTTTCACGAGTATAAGGTCCCTTTGCAAGAGCTAAACTATCTCTGTGATCAATTTTAACTCTTATTTTCTCGTATGAATTTGATGCGCCGGATGGAGGCTTAGGATCAATATTTTCTTTAATTTTTTGGTAATGTGCGCCTGTATTACCTTTTCCTTGACCTTCACCGTTGCCGCTCGATGTATTTTTATAGCTCTGATACATTTGATGCCCCTTTTGTAATTGCATTTTCATCATGCCTTTTTTGAATATTTTCTATCAATGTAAATACTTTAACAAAATCGTCTACTTGCATTGACGCAACTTCACTTGCTGATCTTACCATGTTATAAGTTGCGAATGATTTTTCACGATCCGATTTATTAAATTCTGTTTCTATTTGCACTTGCTCAAGACGGCCTTTTTGCATTCTCTCATCTGCTAAAGCTCTATCGCTATACGCTTTAGACTGTAGAGACTCGTTGACAATCTTCTGATTTTCCATTTGCAATTGCGCCATCTGTTGTTGCTGCTGCTGCTGTTGCTGCTGTTGCTGATTGATTGACTCAAGCAGCTCATCTTTATCTTGCATATCAACGTATTTCAAAAGCTGTTCCGGCGATATCGGTAGGCCTTCTTTCCACAATCTATATCTTTGAGCAAACGCTAGTTGTTTAGTTGTATTTGTCAATTGTGCATCAGTTACAACAGCATCGTATTTCTGAAAAGATTTATCTTTAAATTCGTTTGTCGGCTCTTCTTGAATCATCCTTCTGATTTTACCTAAAGTGTAATTCTTCTGTATCATTTCCCAGTGCAACCTCGTTCCGTTTCGCTGTGATAAATCGCAGTTGTCAAATAGCTCTTGTAACGTTGTTAACGCTGCAGATTGACGTAGTTGTTCAGTTATACCTACATCGCTATCTTCTGCCTGCCCTAGGAGCTCCGGAGTAATACCTGCATCGTTCTGAATATTCAGTTTAAGACGATTCGTTACTTCGAAATTTGCGGGATTGATATTAGCTCCAGGTTTATCCGCAATATTATTTATACGACCTTTTTTAAAGAATCGAACTTTGCCGGGT
>LV_Brine_h2_0102DRAFT_1000294_pt1 | contig 18581 bp, 20 predicted proteins | sample LakVidmifraction_3_FD_10600 | JGI IMG/M metagenome (IMG submission 10600)
ACCGAGACGAGCTTGATCTATCCAAGGCTAAATCTAACGCAACGATCGGCGGAGCGCTGTTTAACAAGGCAAAGGGCGGCGACACATCGGCTATGATATTCTGGATGAAGACACAGGCAGGGTGGCGAGAGACTGACACTAAAAATGAAGACCAAGAAGCGCCTAGTCTCAATGTCACCTTCGAGGTTAGAGAGCCAGTATCAGATGTTAGGGTAACGAATGCTAAGTCTAAGTAATCCGCAAAATATATTCTTAAACGGACTTTGCACAAAATATCGGGCGTATGTCGGCGGCTTTGGTAGCGGCAAGACGTTCGTTGGTTGCTTAGACATTCTAATATTCGCGAGCAAGAACCCAAAAACATTGCAAGGATATTTCGGCCCAACTTATCCAGCTATACGCGACATCTTCTTTCCGACGTTTGAAGAAGCGGCATCAATGATGGGCTTCAGTATTGACGTAAAAGAGTCAAACAAAGAGGTTCATCTGTACCGTGGGCGGGCTTATTACGGAACAGTTATATGTAGGTCCATGGACAACCCAAGCTCAATAGTGGGCTTCAAAATAGCTAGAGCTTTAGTAGACGAGATAGACACGCTGCCGAAGAAGAAAGCCAATGATGCTTGGAACAGAATAGTCGCCCGCCTGCGTTTAGTGATACCCGGCGTTGAGAACGGGATAGGCGTTACAACAACACCAGAGGGGTTTTTGTTCGTTTACGATAGATTCAAAAAGAACCCTACTGAATCGTATTCGATGGTTCAAGCATCTACGTATGAGAACGAGAGATACCTGCCTCCAGATTATATATCGTCTCTGCGAGAAACCTACCCAGATCAACTTATAAACGCATATGTTCGGGGCGACTTTGTAAACTTAAAAAGCGGCACGGTGTATAGATCATACGATAGATCAAAACACCGGAGCTACGAGCACGTAAGACCGGGCGATAATTTGCTGATAGGAATGGACTTTAACATCGACAAAATGGCCGCCACGATCTACGTTAGACGAGGCAAAGAGCTGCACGCGGTCGATCAGATAGCGGCCGGCTACAATACACCGGAAGTCGCAGAAATAATCAAAAACAGATACTCGGATAATAAAGTGGTAATATATCCGGACAGCTCAGGAAAGAATCGTGGGCGATTAGGCGGCGCGGCAGAGTCAGATATAGCGATACTTGAGCAGGAATACAGCTTCATTTGCCGCTATAACTCAACAAATCCGGCGGTTAAAGACAGAATAAACGCGACCAATAAGGCTTTCGAGAGCGGGCTTCTGTTTGTCAACGATCACCTATGCCCGGATGTCGCAGACTGTTTTGAACAGCAAACATACAACGAGAATGGTGAGCCTGACAAAAAGAGCGGTAGGGATCATCAAAATGACGCAAGCACATACCCGGTAGCATACGAAATGCCGGTAATTAAGCCTGCTGCTAACTTACAAGTAAACTTCTCAAGGTAGCTACTATGCCAGTTTCAGACCAGAATCAAGAATATCAAAAAAATATTAAAAAATGGCAGCTTGGCCAGGACGCAGTCGACGGGTCGAGCGCTGTCAAATCAAGGTCGGAATCAGGCAGCGGCGGCATTACTGGGACTCGGTATTTACCAATGCCTAACGCAGAAGATGGCAGCTCTGAGAACATCGCAAGATATAATTCTTATAAGTTAAGAGCTAGTTATGTGAACGTAACCGGCATGACTAAGACCGGAATGGCTGGAATGGTATTTAGACAGCCGCCAGTTTTAGAGTTGCCGGTCACTATCGACTATCTAGCGAAGAGCACTGATGGCGGAGCGTTGACTATTAGTCAGCTAGCGAAAAGCATTGTTAGCGATTGCCTAGTGTACGGCAGATCGGGCCTGCTCACTGATTATCCTGTTTCACCGAGTGACCTAACAAAGGCACAGATCACAGAGTTAAGCATCCGCTCCAATATCCTGAGATACTCAGCTGAAAACATTATAAACTGGAGAACGATTAAAGTAGGCGGAATTAAAAAACTGTCAATGGTCGTTCTTGCGGAGCCTACGGAAAAGCTTAGTGAAGATGGATTTTCGTTTGATAGCGTTATTTACCATCGTGTTTTGCGGCTGGTTGAAGGTATTTACGTTCAGGAACTATATAACGAAGATGATGAGATCATTAGCTTCGACGGTGTAACGCAGATAATACCTAGAAAGGCTGACGGCTCAGCGTGGGGAGAGATACCCTTCACCTTTGTTGGTACTAACGACAACGACGAAGGCGTCGACAACGCGGCGCTGTATGACATTGCAGAAATTAATATTTCTCACTACAGAAACTCGGCAGACTATGAAGAATCAAGCTTCATAGTCGGACAGCCAACGCCATACATCACCGGGCTAACCCAGTCGTGGGTAGACTCCGTACTAAACGGCAAAGTAACGCTTGGCTCAAGAGCTGCGGTACTGCTGCCTGATCAAGCAAATATGGGGCTAATTCAGGCCGACCCCAATCAGATGCCGATAAATGGCATGGAACAAAAAGAAGCGCAAATGGTTAAGCTGGGCGCTAGATTGATCGCAGACCAGAGCGGTAAGGAAACTGTGCTAGGTGTGCGGGTTCGCTACGCTGGACAGAACTCTATTCTGTCTGGAATTATTGGAAACGTCGAAGATGCACTAGACCGATCGCTCGCGTGGGCGCTAGAGTTCATGGGCGGCACTGGCGAAGCGTCAATCAAGCTGAACCGTAAATTCTACGATGCAGAGATAAACCCGCAGGAGCTTATGGCTAATATCCAGCTGCTTGATCGTGGAATTATTGCAGAGTCAGACATGAGAGCAAGATTGAGGAAGGTGAATATTCTTGAACATGATCGTACAGATGAAGACATTGACGAAGAAACAGGGTCAGCCAGCCCGCTAGCATGAGCCAATTTACCCTAGATGCTGCGGTGCGCCATTCTGTCTTCGTGCAGAGGTTCGCTAACGGTCAAGCAAGAAAGGCTTTGATTCCGCTGTTTCAGTACCGTGATGGGATTATTTCAAGGCTTGCCAGCTCACCGGAGGACTTTGCCGAAGTAGACATCAACAAACTTACACGCGACATTGCTTCCTTGGGCGCAACCTTTGAACGAGACTTTTACGAAATATTGATAACTGAAAACAACGACTTTGCTGTGAGTGAAGCAAGTTTTAACAAAGAGCTAATTGATCAAGCCGTGGTGGGCGTTCCTGTTATCATTCCAGAAGATGAAGTTGTGGTCAGCGATGTATCAAGAATGGAAATGTCTCCAGATGTTGGGTCGGCTACGTTAACGGCTGGTACTGCGGCCACAATATTCACCAGAAAGAAAATAGAGGAAGTCACAAGAACGATCAACGATTCAATGTTGGAGGGACAAACTACCACTGATGCGGCTGACAATATCGATGAGCTAATGACTCACCGACAAGCGAGTCAAGCTGAGTCGCTATCGAAGACAACAACCAACTTCACTTCTAACGCGGCTGCCGCTGTAGTAGTGGGTGTTAATGCAGCGCTATTTCTGGGCTATGAGTGGGTGGCCGTATTAGATTCAAGAACAACGTTGATCTGTGCCGGTAGGGATGGAAATGTTTATCCAGTGGGTAGAGGGCCAAGACCTCCGGCTCACTGGGGATGCAGATCAACCACTCAGATAGTGGTAAAACCAGAATTTGAATCCAACAAGAAATCAGGCGGAAGCCCTCGCCCTTCTTCGTCAGACTTCGGTGTATGGCTAAAAAATCAGCCAGCGAGCTTTCAAGACGAATACTTTTCTAAGTTCGCAGACGGCGCAGAGAAGGCACGTCTATTTAGAATTGGACAGCTACCGATTGACCGTTTCCGTGATGAGCTAGGCGCAGAATATACGCTTGAACAATTGCGAGCGTTAAACCCTGTAGCTTTTAAGAAAGCAGATATTGAATAAATATTTTTATTAGCGTATAAGTAAATTAGCCAGTGGCTATTGGTTTGTGACCATAAATAGGAAGGAATTATAATGAGTTTAGATAATGACGAAGAAGTAAACAACGGCCCGACTGTCGAAGAATTGCAGACGCAGCTTTCAGAAGCGCAAAGCAGCAATGAAGGAATGAAGGCAAAAATGGATAAGCTTTTAGCTGAAACAAAGACTGCTAAGGATGATCGTCTAAAAGCAGAGGCCGCTACAAAAGAAAAGGAGAAATCTGAAGCTAAAGCGGCTGGTGATTTTGAGCAGTTGCACAATAGCAGCGAAGAGGCGCGGCTAGGGCTTGAGTCTCAATTGGTTGAGTTAAGAAGTTCAATCGCTAACGAAAAGCGTGATAGCTCAGCTATGCGCGTAGCTACAGAGCTTGCCGATGGTTTCAACGCTGAGCTTTTATCTGAGCATATCGCCAAGCGCTTAAAGTGGACGGACGATGGCGTAAAGGTTGTCGATTTATCAGGCAACCTAACCGTTGCTACAATTGACGAGCTAAAGACAGAGTTTCAAGGCAGCGCAAGATTCGCTTCTTTACTAAAAGGAAGTCAGGCAAGCGGTGGTGATGCTACAGGCGGGAACGGCGCAAGCGGCAGTGCCAAGTCTCTCTCAAGGCTTGAATTTGACAAACAATCTCCACAGGGTAAAATGAAGTTTATACAAGGTGGCGGAGTCGTCACTAGCTAAACAGTGCAAAATAGGGGCTTGTGGCTCTTTTAGAATTCAGGCGCGGTTCGTGACCCAGCCAAAACAGTCAACCCACTCTTTTAATTTTAAGGAATCACAATGTCAAACACACTAACTAGCTTAACCCCTGATCTCTATCAGGCGCTAGACACAGTATCGCGCGAGCTGGTGGGTTTTATTCCATCAGTTACGCTTGATTCTAACGTTGAGCGTGCCGCTGTAGGCCAGAACGTTCGAAGCTTTGTTACTCCTGCTTCAACCGCTTCTAACATCTCCCCTGGCGTCACCGCCCCTGATGACGGCGATAACGTAATTTCAAACAAGTCTGTAATCATCTCCAAAGCTCGCGGCGTACCTGTCCGCTGGAATGGCGAAGAACAGCGCGGAATGAACAGCGGCCCCGGTTATAGTTCAATTCTTCAAGATCAGTTCGCGCAAGCAATGCGCACGCTTACTAACGAGATGGAATCTGATCTTGCTAGTCTTCATGCGACTGCGTCTCGCGCTCATGGAACCGCTGGCACTACTCCCTTCGCTTCTGATTTAAGTGATACCGCTCAAGTTCGCAAGATTCTTGCAGACAACGGAGCGCCATTGTCAGATATGCAGATGGTTATCGACACCACTGCTGGCGCGAAAATGCGTACACTAACTCAGTTGACTAAAGCTAATGAAGCAGCTGACGCCTCATTGCTGCGCCAAGGGGTTCTGTTGGACGTTCACGGTATGGCAATTCGTGAATCAGCTCAGGTTGTTACGGCTGGCTCTAACGTCATTACTGGCACGGTTACCGTTACTGGCGTGAACGCTGTTGGCGCTACCGCTGTCAACCTAACATCTGATACTGGCTCTTCTGTTGACGCTGTAGCCGGCGATATTATCACTTTCGCTGGAGACGCTAATAAGTACGTTATTAAGTCGGCTGCAACAATTGGCGCTTCCGCAACTGGTAATGTAGTTCTTGCAGAGCCGGGCTTGCGTATCGCGACTTCTGGTTCAGAAGCCGTTGCTGGTATTGCTGCTGCAACTAGAAGCATGGCGTTCAGCAAATCATCCATTATCCTTGCTACTCGCGCACCAGCTGTTCCGACAGAAGGCGATGCAGCTGATGATTCTATGATGATAACTGACCCAAGATCAGGACTTAGCTTTGAGGTTCGCTTGTATAAACAATATCGTCAAATCCGGTATGAAGTGTCTGCAGCTTGGGGTTTCCAGAACTTCAAGCCAGCACACTCAGCATTGCTTTTAGGTTAGTATTAAAACCAGGGGCCTTCGGGCCTCTGTTCTTATAGGATGGACAGTCTATGAAAATAGAAACAGTTACTATTAATATTGATGGCGGCGCTGTAAAGATCAATAAATTCGAATTTGATAAAAGCAAACACAAGTTATACGAGACAAGGTCTACTAAGCCATCAAAAAAACCTTCATCTAAATAATGAACGAAACACCTTTCAAAAAACCCCGCCACAGAAAGGCTCGATTTCATCTAACAGCATAATGTCACGAGGTGCAAAATTAGAATGGCAATTATAGTTGAAGACGGAACCGTTGTTGCTGGTGCTAACAGCTATGTAACAGAATCGGCTTTGATAGCATACGCATTAGATCGAGGCATTGCGCTCAATATTGAAGCATCTCAATTATTAATAAGGGCAATGGACTGGATTGAGGTGCAGAAATACAAGGGCGACCAAGTCACGACTGATCAAGTTCTGCAATGGCCAAGGGCAAATGTTGCAGATAAGATTTATTCTGTTATCTATTCTGATGTTATTCCTGCGCAGTTAAAGGCTCAACAAATGTATGTTGCCACAGGGATAGATCAAGGATTCGACCCTGCTGGTTATCACGAGCAAGGCATAGAGTCAGAGACAAATTGCCTAGGCGACAAGGTGACGTACTTGTCAGGTGCGCTAGATCATTACGCCCCTAGCACTACTGCTAATAGGTTTAACGAACTGTTGCGCCCTAGATTCAAGTCGTACAGAGTATGAGCTTATTGAAACGACAGCTAAGACATTGCGGCCAGTCTATTTCAATTCAGACCCGCAACCTAGTGCCCCCCGTATTCGGTTCAGTTGATCTGCAGTTAGACTTTATCCAGAAGTATAACGTTAAAGCACTTGTTAAAACGCCCAGAGGAAAAACATTATTCGATGGCGTATCAACAGACCAGGTGGTCACGCATAAGCTAGCAATTGAATACTTGGCTGATATAACCTCCGAGGATTGGATTATTTTAAAGGGCAGGCGGTTAGATATTTTAGACGTTGAGAATTGCGGTGAAGCTGACAAATCTATCGTTCTTACTTGTACAGACAGAGGCGACAAGGAGGCTAGCAAAGCATGATTGTTGACGCTATGTCTCGACGCATTATAGAGAAGGTGTCCAACCTTCGTAAAGCATCGAAGAAGGCGATCAGACGCGCTAACCATACATCAGGCAATGGATTAGTAAAGGCGACAAGCACGGAGATTCTACGAAAGCCAAAAGGCGGACGTACTTACGTTAGGCGCACAAGATCAGGCGCTAGGCGAAAGCATGTAGCATCTGCCCCCGGCGAAACACACGCGAACATGACGGGCGCATTGCGTAGATCACTAGGCTTTAGAGTTAGCGTGAATGAGTTAGAATTTGGTTATGGCGTTGAAAAAGGTAACGCGCCCGACTACGCAAAGACATTAGAGTTTGGCGGCAGTAAAATGAAGGCGCGCCCCTCTCTCCAGAACGGCATAAAAAGCCAGCGAAGAAACATCATGAATAATATTGAGCGCGAAATAAAAAAGGAGCTTGAACTGTGAGAGCAAGCGACATCGTTAGTCAGATAGCGACCGTGCTGCCAAAGCTGGTTGACGATTTCACTGACTCTCTCACAGTGACATCATTAAGCCGATCTGGGCTAGTTGCAACCGCTACAACATCGACACCCCACGCGCTTACTGTAGGCCTTCAAGTGTCGATCAATGGTGCGCAAACTCCTATTGAAATATCGTCTCTCGTTCGTGTCGGCATAATGGCAACAATGACAACGGCAACAGATCACGACTTAACCGAGAACGCCGGTTTTAATGTACAAATAGAAGGTGCTTCAGAAGCAGAGTTTAATGGCTCTTTTACATTGCTACGGGTGCCCAACAGAAGAACGATTGTTTTTCAGGTTTCCGATAGCGGCGCGACTTCTGTAACGGGTTCGCCATTATTGATTAACGGCTCAAACGGGTTTGCGACATACAACGGACTATTTGAAGTTGCTAGCATTACGACCGCGACGACCTTCACTTACTCCGTCACGAATAGCACAATGTACACGCAAGCCAGAGGAACTATCACAGCAAGGACTAATCCACGTGTATCTTCTGCGGTAACTATAGAGCGTTCTCTAGATGGCTATACAAAACAGAATATTAACAAAGCATGGTTGTTTGTCGTGCTTGGTGATGCGTTGGCGAGTAAAAACAGGAACATAGATATCGATGCTACCGACAACATCCAACGGGGAAATTACTTTAATCAACGGCTCATTCAAAACGTAGGCTTGTACGTTGTTATCCCAGCGAGCGCGGAAATAGCAGGACGGCAGGCAAGAGACCGGTGCGAAGAGCTTTTAAGCCCTATCTGCCAGACAGTATTGGCCGCAAAGTTTCCTAGCCTTGTAGAGAACAGCAATAACCCGCTTATGATCACCAGCCACGGCCTGCACGATTACAATACCGCTTATTATGTGCATCAATACAACTTTGAAGCGACGCTACAGCTAGGCGAGTCAGACATTTACACGCCTGATGATAGCGTGGCATTTAGAGACATTGGATTAACGCAAGGGTTCGATATTGGACCCGGAACAATTTCCACAGAAATAGATCTGGATGATGAACCCTTATGATCAAGTTAAAAATTAACACCGTGCGAGGCTATAGCGGCATCGTATCTGTTGAAACAGATGAAAATGATATACCATTGAGTAAGTTTTGGCGCAATCGTTTAGCTGATTCTGTTAGTGATAATTGTGTAGAGATTATCAAACCTAAAGAGAAAAAAAAGGAGTCGACTAAATGACCAAGATTATGCAGCCAAAAGTTACGGTAAATATCGCGCCGTCTTCAGCAGCGGCAGAGAATACAGCTCAAAAAATCCTATTCATCGGGCAAATGACAACGGGCACGGCTACGGCTGGAGCGCTTGTTGAAAACGTAGCAAACGGCGGCGCAGAAGATGCGTTGTTCGGCGCCAAGTCGATGATTGCGACCTTAATTCGTGCTAACAAAATTCGCAACCAGCAAGTTCAAGTTGACGCTATTGCTTTAGCAGACGTCGGAACAGGTGTTGACGCAACTGGCGCACTCACTGTTACTGGTACAGCTACAGAGGCCGGCACGGTTGTAGTTGTCGCAGGCTCAGAGCGAAACCACAAATATAGCGTTGCTATTGCTTCTGGCGATACTGCTACAGTGGTCGGCGAGGCAATTGTTGCGGCGATTGCAGAAGACACGAAAGCACCTGTAAATGGCGTTAACACGCTGGGCGCGGTTGAGGTTACCGCAGTGAACGCTGGCACTTACGGAAATTCAATTCCGCTCGAGCTACGTTCTACGGTTGCAGGCTTGACTTTCGCAGTAACAGGCATGACAAGCGGTGCAAATGACCCGACATTAACCGGCATCTTTGATGTTATTGGTAATGCGCGTTATCAAGCGGTTGTATGGCCTTATCCTAATTTGACATCAGAAGTGCGCGATTTGCTAGACCCTCGCTTTAATGCTGATGGCCAGGTACTTGACGGTGTAGCATTTACAGCTATAAACGATACGGCCGGTAACCTATCAACGCTTGCGTCTGCATTAAACAGCCAGTCTCTAGTAATCATCGGCGGAAAGCAGGAATCAGAAGCGGCTTATAAAGGCGGCGATGTTGTAGAGATTCCAATGGTCAAGGCGGCAGTATTCGCCGGTTATCGTGGCCTTCGTCTTGATGTTGATTCATTCAGCGTTGCAGACTTGGTAATAACAGCAAACGGTGCGCTCGATTCGTTCGGCGGCCCTGCTCTCGCTTCTAAACCATATTTCAATACTCCATTCTCTCAGCTTTTCCCGATCAAAGCAGGCCGCGGGTTTGATGGTGCAGAGATTGAATCAGCATTTGATGATGGCATTTCGGTGCTGGGTAACAATTTAGCAAGCAATGGCATTATTAGCGGTGAGATTGTAACGACTTATAAGACTGACTTCGCAGGCAATCCTGACATTACGTTTAAATATCTAAACTATGTTGATACGGCTAGCCAGTCTCGCGAATACTATTGGAACAACTACCGTAAGCGCTTTGCTCAGTCTCGATTGACAGAAGGCGATATTCTGAAAGGTCGCGACATGGCTAACGCTGGAGTTATTCGCTCGTACAGCAAGCGACTATATCAGACGCTAAGCGGCGTGGATTATGTGCTGCTTGAGACGGGTGAAGATGCGCTTAACTTCTTTGATGATAATTTGATCATTGCAATTGATAAAGCTAACGGAAAAGTGACGGTTCAAATGACCGTACCGATTGTGACTCAATTGAGAGAGATTGCAGCGACTTTAAAAATTGCTTTCTCAACTACAGATTAAGGGGTAAATCATGGCAACTCAATTAAACGACATCATCATTCTGGTTAATAACCAACAGGTGGCGTATACAGCAGATTCTCTAGCATGGTCTGACGGCCTCGGCGAATACTCTGTTCGCAACGCGGTCGTTGGTGGAGGTCAGACTGAGCAAGTGTTCAGCAAGGATTTGGCAACTAAATTCGGAATGGTGAAGTTCTCAATGCCGACTACAGTTGACAGTGAAAAAAATAAGCGTGCCTGGAAGACCAACGACAATAACAACGTGGTTGAATTAATCGGCCCGTCTGGAACTAAATTCTCCAAAATATTCACGCAAGCTGCAATTATTGATGATCCCGAGTCAAGTGCAGCAACTGACGGCAACATTGAGATTGAGTTCAATTCAAATGCGGCGCAGTAATTAACGGGGGTTTCTGCCCCTATTTATTCCCATGAAGCAAGGTCAAAGTTATGAGCGAAGTACAATACGAATTAAAAAATCCATTCGATTACGCGTACAAAGGTGAGAATCAAACAGCATCGTTCATCACCCTGCTTGCTCCCACTTATAAACAGATGGGCAACTTCACACCCATCAAGCAAGCATTCACAGCAGCAATCACTGAAGTTACTGCCGACCTTGATCCTGAAGCGACCACTGAAGGCGGTGATGACACAGGTGTCACAGCCACCGCTGCAATGCAGTTGATGTACCGATGGACCGGCGATCTGACAAAAATATTCTTATACGCTGAACAACTGTTCAAGTCGGGTGCCGCAATGATTGACGGTGAAACCAAACTGACCACACCATTGCTTGAAAAAATGGATATGGTTGATGTTGAGGGTCTGACGGGCGAATACATTGCAAATTTTATCGCTGCGTCCCTAATGAATGGTCAGTAAATGATTACCAGTTAGAAATATGTAAGTTGTGCTTGTTCTTTGAAGGTGGCATGACTTACAGGGAACTTGCCGAAATGCCGATTGATGAATTTTTTGCTATTGTCGGTTGCGCAAATGAAATCAGCAAAAAACGTGAAGCGGACATGAAACGTGGCAAATAAAGTAAGCTTTATTATTCAGTTGAAAGACAAATTCGGCAGGACCGCAGCAAAGGTCAACCGTCAGTTTGCTGGCATGAAACAAAAAGCAGACGCGGTCAATAAATCAATTGTTGCTATGGCTCTTAAAGGTCAGAAGGCATTGGGCGCGTTTGGTAAATCAGCTGTGAAGACCGGTGCCATCATGACCGCTGCACTGACAGCACCTATTGTCCTGATGGGCAAAAAGATGATTGACGCTGCCAGTGACGCGACTGAAACCGCCAACAAATTCAACTCAGTTTTTGATGAAGTTGAAGGTAAGGCGAACAAGGTTGCTGACAGCTTTGCAAAAAGCTTTGGGACAGCCGGATCAACTGCCCGCAAATTGATCGGTGACACAGGTGACCTGCTTGTTGGTTTTGGGTTTACCGGTGACGCAGCGCTTGACATATCACGCAAGGTCAATGAACTGGCTGCTGATCTGACATCCTTTCAGAACGTTGAGGGTGGTGTAGATGCGGCAAGTGCTGCCCTGACTAAGGCATTGTTGGGGGAAGCGGAAAGCGCAAAATCACTTGGTATTGTAATTCGCCAGAACACAAAAGAATTCCGCACACAGGTCAAAACTATTGCCCGTGTGAGAGGCATCACCGAACAACAAGCAAAAGCAATCGTCATCCTTGGACAAGCGACACAGCAAAGCCGCAAAGCCATTGGTGATGTCAACCGTACATGGGAAGACTACGCAAGCGTTGTGCGCCGCAACACTGAGCGCAACAAGGAAATGTCAGAGTCGTTCGGCCGGTTACTATTGCCGATTGCCACCAAAGTCCTCAATAAAATCACACAGCTTGTCAAATGGGTGAGCAATCTATCACCTGGCATGAAGAAATTTGTGCTGATAATGGCGGGACTGGTTGCCATTGGTGGTCCGCTGCTGGTTGTATTGGGCGGCATCGCACTAGCGTTCAGCGCCATCACGTTGCCGGTTTTGGCTATCGGTGCCGCAATCATCGCAGTGGGTGCAATCATAATTGCCGCCGTTGCCAACTGGGAAACAATCACCGACTTTTTTGGAACAGTATGGGAAAAAGCAAAAGCGGGATTGATGGACTTTGCCAACTTTGGTATTGAAGTCATTAATTCACTGTTAGCTCCTTTGAACTTTGTTGCTGAGAAGTTAGGATTAGGCAGTGTTAAGATCAGTTCAATTCAGGCACCAGCACCGGCCGCACCATCTGTTAATTCGATTCAGGCATTCAAGAACGCGGACGACGCTGCTGTTAATTCGATTAAAGCATTCGGGCAGTCAATCCAAGCCCCGTCAGCCCCTTCACAGAGCGGCAGCGGTACAATCGATGGGCAGATCACTGTTGCTGCAACACCTGGTACAGAGGTCAGGCAATCAAGCATTCAGGCTCGCGGCAAAGGCATGAATGTCGGAATGAACATGGCAGGAGCGCAATAAATGGCTGACGAAAGCAAAATAATCAACGGCTTCTTTCGTAATATTCCTATTTCGATTGATTCCGGCACTGTAACCGGTGGTCGCAAGGTTTCGGTTAAGCAATTCCCGAATCGTGATACTCAAATTGTTGAGGATTTAGGGCTAAAACCTCGATCTTATTCGCTTGAGATAGTTATTAGCGATAAAGCAGATTATGATTATTTCGGCTATCGGAATGCACTGATTGCCGCGCTGGAGGATAAAGAGCCTACTGTGTTAATTCACCCGATGTACGGGCGCATTGATAACGTAAAAGCAACAACTTACTCAATAAGCGAGCGTTTCTCAGAGTTCGGCATATCCACTGTTTCGGTTACCTTTGAAGTCGACGGCAACAGAGGAATCCCGGTTAGCGCAGGCAATGCCACTTCGCAAGTGGCAGCTGATAACGCGGTTGTAATAGCAGCTGTAAATTTAGATATTGCTGAAAACTTTAGCGTAAGTGTCGGTGCGCCGAGCAACTTTGAGGCTGCCGCTGGCAAGGTGAACGAAATGATTGATTATGCAAAAGATGCCACCGCATTAATTGGCGAAGCATCCGACAAGATAAACGAGCATGTCGCGTTAGTCGGCAGTCTTTCTGCTAAAGTCAACTCACTAGTTTCAGCGCCCATTGCGCTTGCCGATTCTATTACCTCAATAATCGAAAGCACGGCCGGATTGTACGCATCAGCGGAGGCAACGTTTCAAACTATCACTGGGTTCTTCGGCTTCGGCGACGGTGAGACATTTGTAAGCAGATCAACCGCTGGACGAATTGAGCGCGCAGACAATAACGCGGTTCTTAACGGTGCTATGAACGCCTCAGCTCTCGGCTACGCCTACTTATCATCTACTACTATAAGTTACGCCACTACTCGAGATATCGACGCCACAACGCTGCTGCTTGATCTGCAATATAATGAAGTACAGGAAAGCGGGTCATCGCAGGAAGTTAAGAATGCTTTAACTGATATGCGCGTTCGCGTTCTTGATGTGCTTGATGATGTACGTGTCAATACAAGTCAGATAATTTCAATAGAAACACTGCCGACTTCCGCTAGATTGCTCTCGTTCAATTATTACGGTTCGGCCGAAACTGCACAGGCTATAATTGATCTTAACGAGATTTCGGACGTATCATTTATTGATGGCTCGATAGAGGTGCTGACTTCGTGAAGCTAGAAATAAACGGCATTCAATATACCAACTTCACTTCTGCTGAATGCTCTATACGCCTTGACGCATTGAGTAATACTTTTAGATTCGATGCGGCAGCGCCGAATGGCGAGCCATTACCATTTAAAGTGGGTGATGCTTGCAGGGTTATAGTTGACGGCGAAAAAGTTTTAACCGGGTTTGTTGAGATTATTAACGTTAGTTATGACGGCTCAGAGCATAGCATAAGCGTTATGGGTCGCGACAAAACCGCTGATTTACTTGATAGCACAGTTGATATTATTGATGATCTTAACGGTGAGAATTTAACGCTAAAAGGCGTTATTGAGGCAGTGATTAAGCAGCTTGGTTTGTCCCTTATTGTTATTGATCAGGCAAAGCCAAAACCGTTTAGCTATGCTGAGGATATTGTTGCACCAGAGTCTGGAGATAACGCTTTCGAGTTTATCGAGAAGTACGCACGAAAAAGACATGTTCTTTTAACGTCAAACGCTGATGGGAATATTGTTATAGCGACTAACAGCGGAGTTAAGGCCGCTGGTGCTGTTCAACATATTATCGGCGCTTCTGATAATAACGTTTTATCAAGTGAGTTTAGTAACGATGCGACCGGACGATTTAATTTTTATAAGTTTGCGTCACAACTAAATCCTGTCGCTTTGAACAACGCCGGTGATGTTGGCCTCGCATCATTGGTAGCTCAGAGCGGCGGGGTTTTTGACAAGTATATCAGAACAGGTAGGCAATTAGTTATCACGTCAGAAGCCTCATTCAGTGACGAGAACTGCGGACAGCGCGCCAGGTGGGAGGCAGACATAAGAAAAGCGCGAGGGCTGATGTATTCTGCGGACGTTGCTGGGTATCGCGTAGGCGTTAACACTGGTGAGCTGTGGGAAACTAACAAGCTATACCAGATTGTCGATGACTTCGCGCAAGAAATAGACTTGATGCTGTGTAATTCCGTAACATTCTCGTTAGATTTAGACAGAGGAAGCATGACAAGCCTGGGGTTTTTGGGCAGAACCGCTTATACTTTGCCGATAGAGGAGGTGTCCGATGCTTAAAGCTCTAATCAGATGGGCGAAAATCACAAAAACGGGCAGTGATACAGAGCAATTCGCTACCCAGCAGCTCACCTACAGCGGAAAAGTTGCGAATACGCTGGTTGTTTTCCCATACGGCCTCCATGGGAACGCTACGCCTGAGTCTTTAGCGCTTATGTTTGCAGTTGAGGGTAACACCGAGAACCGCGCTGCAATCGCATGGACAGCGAAGAACAGGCCAACGCTTGCAGGCGGTGAAGTAGCTTTATACCACCCTCCAACAGGTAGCGTTTTAAAATGGGACTCATCAGGTAATTTAATCATCAATAACGGCTCAGCAACGATTAAGCTTGCGGGCGATACGCTAACAGTTACCGGAAACTTAGTTGTTAATGGTACAATAACGAACAACGGGAAAGACGTTGGCGATACGCACAAGCACAGCCAAGGTACAGATTCAGCGGGCGATACTCAGAAAACTATTAACGGTGTTTTATGAAGTCTGATGCTGTTCTGACATTGATGACAGGAAGTCAAATATACGACTTGGATATCAATGCCAATGGCGATATTGATACCGCTGAATTCTTTGATACTGCAATTATGTATAGCTTATTCGGCGAGCGGCGGGCGTCAAGCACCGAAGTTGTTGAGCCTCAGCTAAGGCGCGGATGGATTGGTAATGACGATTTTGAGAACGGCTCTAAGCTTTGGCTGTTCTATCAAGAGCGACTAACAAGAAACGTTCTTAACCGCATTGAAGATGAAGCAAAAAACAGTTTGCAGTGGTTGGTTGATGGCGGTTACGCGGTGTCGATTGACAACCCGGTTGCCAGCATATCAAACAGACGGGTATTGCTAACGATAACTATACGACGGAGCCGCGATGAAGTTGTTCGCAAATTCTATGACTTATGGGAGCTAACAGGCCGTGGCGCTTAAATTTCCAACCTCAGCGAAAGAAGTATCCGACCGCTCAAAAGCTGACGTTCAGCGAGAGCTTGCGACGTCCAATCCATTCTTAAGAAACAGCTGGCTGGGCGCTATCGTGACGAGTGCAGCTAATCGTATTTTTGATTTCTACTTGCAGCTAAAAGTGGCCTTACGCGAGAGCTTTCCAGATACTGCCACCGGGACGTATCTAACAAGATGGGCGGCGATATGGGGCAAGCAGATTATTGCTGCATCTAAAGCGAACGGTATTGTTGTGGCCACCGGCACGGCTGTTGCGTCAATTCCTATTTCAACTATTATGACAGTTTCTGGAGTTGGTAATTTCATCTCAACAGCCGCAGGCACTATATCGGCAAACAAGATAACGGTTACAAGCCTCGTTCTTGTGGGCCAAACTGCTACAGCAAAGGCATCATCTAGCCATGGGTTGGCGAATAACGTAAGCGTAACGATAAGCGGTGCTGCTGACTCTGCCTACAATATTACCGCTTCAATTACCGTTACAGCCGCCGACGAATTCGAGTATACGATAGCTGGAACGCCCGTTGACGAAACAGGAATCACCGCAGCCGCTTCTTATGTCTCTGGAAGCATTCCGATAGAGTCGGTTGATTTTGGCGCAGATACTAACATTGATGCAGGAACAGAGCTGACGCTGCAAAGCCCTATCGTAAACGTCGATGATACGCTTGCTGTAAATTTTGACGCGGTAGGTGGTGGCACTAATGAAGAAACACAAGAAAGCCTTCGACTAAGAATGTTAAGCCGCATTCAAAACCCGGTTGCCAACTTCAATGTCGCGGAAATAACCGATAAAGCCAAACAGATTGCAGGCGTAACCCGTGTTTTTGTACAAGAAGTAACGCCAGCACTGGGTCAGGTAACCATCTACTTTATGCGTGACGGAGATTCCAGCCGAATACCCTCCGGCTCAGAAGTAACAAAAGTTAAAAATAATATATTAACTATTAAGCCGGCAAGCACCTCAAGCGTTGATGTTATTGTTCTTTCACCCACGGCGGTTGTTGTTGATTTTACATTCACCGCAATATTCCCCAACACTTCAACAATGCAAGCGGCAATAAAAAACAGCCTTGGCCAGTTCTTTGATGAGCGCACAAACGTGGGCGTTGTTGTTGACGAAGACGCTTATCGTTCTGCTATTTTTAACACTATCGACACAGTTACAGGCGACCGGTTAAGCACATTCACTATTACCGCGCCGGCCGGTGATGTAGCCGTAACCACTGGTGATATTGCGATATTAGGTAACGTGGTGTTCAGCTGATGGCATTATTTAAGCGCAGAGACGTAGAACAGTATACTGACAGCCTTGCTGCTTATCTGCCAGGCGGTGCGTTGTTTGCTTCACGCTCTGTCAAGGACAGCAACTTCAGAAAACTGTTGACCGGCATGGCTGGTGAATTGTTCAGGGCTAACGGCTTGTTGCGTGACTACAGTTGCGAGTTTCTACCAGATCAGACAAACAAATTCCTGAATGAGTGGGAGTCAACATTAGGCATACCTGATGACTGTTTCAGCGGCACAGGCAGCAATGATGACCGGCGCCGTGATGTATTGGTCAAGCTGGCTGCGTTTGGCGTTCAGACTTCACAAGATTTTGTTGATTTAGGTGCAACATTTGGTGTGACTGTGATAGTCAGAGCGGGTATTAATGAAATTACTTTTCCATTGACGTTCCCCGTCGTAATGTTTACAACAGAAACTGAGGCACGGTTTACAATAGTAGTTAGATTTACTGTACAAGAATCCAGCCGTTTTCCGTTAATTTTTCCGTTTACATTTGGCGATGGAAAGATTGCAATTCTTGAATGTTTGTTTACTAAACTAAAACCCGCTAACTGTAATATAATATTCCAACAGGTGTGAAGATATGCGAGATTTAAACAATAAAGTCACGGGCGGTAATCTAACTGCCGAAGAATGGAACGATGTTCCTTCTGAAATTCAGAACGTCATCGCGGGGCTAGGTCAGTCGTTTAGCTCTGGCGACTTAAACCAGCTTGGAAAGTCTATTGCTGGGTATGTTGCTAACGGCACATTCTATTCTGACAGCGGAGTTTCTAACGCTTACGTTCTCACGTCCATCGGTGGCAAGCAGTCGGCAACTACATACACAGATGGGTTTGAGGCTGAATTTATAGTTGCTAACACCAACACAGCCGCGTCAACTGTCAATGTTTCTGCATTGGGTGTTGTAAATATAGCTGGAACAGCCACGGCCGGAACGTTGACAGCGGGTGATACCCTCCGAATGCGATTCAATGTAGGTACTGGTGATTTTGATATCGTTGGCAATACTGGAGTTTCTGTGCCAGCCGCTTCGACAGCAGCCAAAGGTATTGTTGAATTAGCTACAAATTCTGAAACGATAGGCGGCAGTGATACAACGCGGGCGGTTACACCTTCGAGTCTTCAATCAAAAGTAGCTACGGAAACAGACAAAGGTATTGCCGAATTAGCAACTGCGGGAGAGGCGGCGGCCGGCTCAGATGCATTCCGATTAATTACGCCAGCAACTTTATCTAGTGTGCTTGCCAGCCTAAAATTCACATCAGCAGCGCAAACTATTACACCAGCGGGAAGTCTCACACTGGCTCACGGTTTGCCCTCAA
>LV_Brine_h2_0102DRAFT_1000299_pt1 | contig 18472 bp, 20 predicted proteins | sample LakVidmifraction_3_FD_10600 | JGI IMG/M metagenome (IMG submission 10600)
AACGCATAAAAATTAAAATCATATAATTTACCATCTGGTCCCTTAAGTACTGCTTCTGATTCGATTAGATCCAATTTAACAGTTGTGTAAGTAGAAGTTTCATCGTTACCTAATTCTTGATTATTTTTATCATCTGGTGCGGCATATCTGTCGTAATCTAACCCAAGACCCTCATTTTCAAGCCCCTTTGTTTCAATTGGTGTTTGATTAGCTGTAATTAAATCACATAACACCATTTTAATATTAGAAATTGTTTCATCTCTTCCTAATTTTTTAGGAATCTCATATCTAGGTTTCGTAACTTCAATAAGTAGATCTTTACTTTTAAGTACTTCACAAATATCACAAAAATTAATATTTTTACTTTCCCAAAATTCAGACAACTCATTACCATCACCGTATAAGTATTTAAATAAGTTAGTTATTTCTGAATCGGGTAAATCACTTTTATCTTTACTATTACCCTTAATACTAAAATGTGTTATCTCAGTCACCAAACCTAAAGATGTTAATCTATCCAACTGTTCTTGTGTTACTGCTATTTTTTTACCTTCATGTATTGATGGTGTCATTGATTGTGTTTGTTTAATACATTTAGTTGACTCATAATCTAACACCGATCCAATAATTTCACCATTATTTTGATATAAGTCAGCTAAATTCTTTCCCTCATCGATACCGTGTTCACTTAACTTACTAAGTACATTACATAAACCATTTTCAAATTGATTAACATTTTTAGTTTCACCTAAATTAATTACGATCTTATTAGTATTCTTATCAACTAAAATATACTCATTAGCTAATATAACAATTACTAAATCTTTCTTTTCTGGAAATGTTGTCGGTGTTGGTTGAAACACGTTAGGTGCTGTTACGTCAGATTCAAAAATTCGTTTGTATTGATCTTGACTTATTTTAAGTTTCTTTTTCATATTTAAATTTTATATAGGTTTTAATATTATTATAATCCTAAAACCCCTCTTTTAGTCCATAGAGTTTTATATAATTTTGCTAATACATCTTTAGTTATTGCAACCATTTTATCTTCAATTTCTTTATCGTCTTTAAGTTTATTTTTAACTATTAGATTAATTTTAGATTTAAACTCATCAGTACCAATATAAATTTTAATCGATTTATTGATTTCAAGTTTACTTAATTCTTTATCGGAATCTTCATTTATATTTAACATAAATTTGTTTATATATAAATAGTTAATTAAAACAAAAAAAGCCCAAATGGGCTCATTTAATTAACTATTATTTCTTAATGGGTTTGGTTGACCTGTTAATTCCTCATAATAAGGGTTAAGGTCCCCTGTTTGTGGGTCATGGGTTGGTATAATAAATTTTGGTTCAACAATACAGTTATTTTTTAGATCTTCGTTCATTTTATTAAGTTTAATATGGTTATTGTTATTAAAACGGCTGATACTGATACGAATCCAACCATCTTAAATATTTTTTGTTTTTTAATTTGTTTTTTTTGTGTTTTAATTTGTTCGTTTAATAAAAGTATTTCACTATCTTTATTATTTATAATAACTAATAAAGAATTGTTATTAGTATTTAAATTTACTATTTTATTTTCTTTATTTTCTAGCTTTAATGTTTTTAACTTATCAGTTTCTTTAGCAATTTCTGCCCAATCAGTTAAAACGATAACCGAACTATCTAAAACCTCCTTAGTCATTAAAACAGTTAATACGCTTTTAGCACCAGATAAAGGCATTGTAATTATCGTATCACCTTTTAAATTAATTACCGTGGTTACACTGTATTCTTTTTCGGTGAAATTTGACAATTTGATGGCAACAATATCGCTAGATAAACGATGAACAGAATTATCTATTTCATTTTTTCCATTATTTAAATTTATAATTATTTCGTTTAAAGAAATAATTTTTTTATCATTAACACTTATTTTATTATCAATTAACTCAATATTTTTATCTAAAATAAAGTTAATTTTACTTAGACTATCAATTTTACCAACCAAAACAATGTTATTTTCACGTAATAGTTTAATTTTATTATCCTTATTTTGGTTAGTTGATTTATCACCAAAGAAAAAACTTATAACTAGTAAACTAGCTAAAATAAAAATTAAAATATTTTTAAGATTTAGTTTAGACATCCCCATTTCTTAAACTATCAAAAATATTACCATCCTTTGTCATATTAAGCATATAACCATTTAATAATCGTTGTATTTCTGGTAATAAAGAAGCATCAACACCACTTGAATTAGTGATTATTTTTGGGTCGTTTAAGCTAAATGAAAAATAGAAACCATCACCTTTTTCATCTTTTCTTAGTGCTTCACCCCATATTATAATATTGTCTAACTTACCTTCTACTTCTAATCTAAACCAAATATCAGTTAACTTAATCGTTCGATCTAAAGTATTCACAAATTTTTGTTGTTCCAAGAAAAACCCATTATCTTGAGCTAATTTAGTGAATGATTCGTCTGGAATAATAAAATCTCTTGTACCGTCAAAAACACCAGAATTAATATCTGAATCTTGAGCCAATTCTGGTGAAGGAACATTATTTGATGCTAGTTCATCTTCAGTGATTAATCTAGATATATAACCACCACGCATGATTTCCATCATCTGTTTTGTTTTATCATGTTCATTTATTCTTTCATTATTTTTCATACTATTGATATTTTTTCTTTAAATTTACTACAATCCCAACTTGGATTTAGATCTGTGTTATAATTATTTAGATTACTGTGATATAAAACACCAACTGATTCCAATAAACTATCCACCTTAGTATTATGATTTAAAGCTACTGGTGAGATAAAAAACTCATCACACAATAACTTTACCAAATAAACAGTAGAATTAAATTGTTCATCACTATATGGTGCCCAGTATTCGTGACAACGCCATTTTTTATTTACTACCTCGTTAGGTTTATTATAAATATAACCGTTCCAAGTAATAAATTCATTTTTTATTTCATCCTTAATTAACCAACCATCATTTTCTAATAAAATAACAATACTTGATTTATTTAAGTCGATTGAATTAAAATAATTTGACTGTAATTTAGGTTCAAAATGTTGATAGATTAAACCAGATGAGGATATCGAATATGCTGCTGTTTTTTTATAATCCCCATTATATCTATGTAACCAACCAGAAATATGTTGCATATCATGGTTAAATGTGTGACCAATAACTATTTGCTTTTTAATACTTTCAACATCAACATAGTTTGATATTGGTAATTTATAATCAACATCATTTATTATCATCACCACGTTTAAATATAACAGTATTATCATCACCATCCCTAACAACCTTGTTAGCTCCTATTCTATCGACTATTTTTTTTGGGTCTGGGATATTAACCGAAAAACCATTTCTAGCTTTAACCTCTTTAATGTCCTCAAGCTCAATATTTCTTGTTGACTTAGTTGAAGTTAAGTCAACTGGTACTAATATTTCTTTATCAAAACCAGACATAAGTTTTTGTAATTCCTCAGATTCATTTGAATTAAATGAATTAATTTTAACCTCTTCTGATATATCATCATCATCATCATCATCATCATCATCTAATGTATTATTATCATCATAATAATCATAATCATCGGCATAATCATAATCACGATCATCATTCCCCTCTAATACATCATCATCATCATCATCATCATCATCATCATCATCAATGCGTTTAATATATTCAGTTTCTATAGTGTAGACTCGATTAGCCATAATTATTAATATAATAGCTAATGGATCAAAAATACAAATAATTAATAATATTAAATAATTAACAATTACATCCATTGGTGTACCAGTTAATTTAGAAATATATTTAAGTGGTCCTACCTCACCAGCTACCTCACTATTAGACTCTAGATCTAAAACTAAAATACCATATTTACTAATTGAATCAGATAACGTAGAATTTTTTTTATTTAAAGTACTTATATCATAAGATAAACTTTGTATTTCAGTATTAGATGCGTTTATATCATTCCTAACATTACGTTCACCTCTAGTCGTTGTTGATAAGTCAATTCTATTTTCTTGTCTATCTCTAAGGCTAGATAATTGTTCCAGTCGCTTATTTTTTATCACAATTATATTATTATTATCAATAATATTACTTTCGAATAATTGCTTTTTATTATTTATTACAGAAACGGCACCATCATGTAATTCAAGTTTATTAGCGGTAATTTGATAAGCATTAGATAAAAAACCATAAATACCAGCTGATGTAATTAACATTAATACAATAATACTACTAGTTAAATAAAACTTTAAACCAATACTTAATTTATCCCAGAATTTATGTATTGCTGTTGTTGTAATAACCTTCGCAATCTCAAGTACCGTAGCCATAATTATAACTGAATAACTAGCACCAGCAAATAATTGACTAAGACCAGTTATTGAAAAAAATGCACCACAAGAAGCTAACGCTAATGCTACGACCATAATTATAGTACTATACTTCATATTACATTAAGTGTTAATTAAGCGTTAATTATGTTATGTAAAGTAGATGATTGATTTCTAAGTTTACGTAAAGCTTTTTGTTTTATTTGCCTAATTCTTTCTTTAGTTAAAGAATATTTTTCACCAATAGCTTCAAGTGTCATTGACTCGCAATTAGTGTTAACACCAAAATAACATTGGATAATATCTTTTTCTTTTTCTGAAAGAGTATCGATAATATTATTAAGTTCAACTATAACAACGTTATCAACTTCTTCAATATCATCATCTTCATAATTAGGTATTAAATCAGCCATCTCATCACCATCTTCATTTATCAATTGATTTAATGAAGAACATTTAGCGTATTGTGTTAAGGCTAGTGGTTCGTTATCTTTATCTAGAATCTCACCATATACTGGTTCACGCTCATATTCAAATTCGAATCTATTTATTTCGTTATTTAAATAATTAATTTTACCAATAACATTAGCTGGTAGTCGAACCATTCTAGCGTTATCATTTAAACTTTGTAATATTGATTGTCTAATCCACCATACAGCATAAGAAATAAATCTAAAACCTCTTTTATGATCAAATTTATGTGCCGCTTTTATTAGACCATAATTACCTTCATTTATCAAATCAGACAATAATAATCCTTTATTTTGATAATCTTTGGCTATAGATATAACAAATTTAAGGTTTGCATTAACTAACTCAGTTATCGCATTTTCATCACCATCGATAATCCTTTTAGCGATATCAATTTCTTCCTTTTGTGTTATTAACACAGATTTTTTAATATCTTTAAAATATTTTGATACACTATCGTCAGTATCAAAATTAACAAATTTTTTACTCATTAAAACTAATTATTCACTCTCTTTCATTATTTAAAGCTAACACCTAAATATACTGATAAAACCAACAAAGTAAAGGGTTTCGCTAGACTATTTTGATAACAAACCCATTATTATTTTATCTTTTTCAGATAGATTTTCAATACCTTTATCTAAAATATTATTCAACATTAATTCTTTATCTTTGCTACTAAGTTTTTCTAAATCACTAATAGAAAACTCAATTGTGGGTTTAGTTATATCGACAACACTAGCGTTTTCTATCATATGTGTAAAATCTGTGGTATCTGAACTCATTTTAATCGCTTTTAAGAGTTCTTCGGTTCTTTCACCAACCTCTGACACCAAACCGTCTTTTAAGAAACCAAATAAAGCCTTATTTATGTGTTCTTGTGTTATATTAAACCTAGAATCATCACTATTTAAATTAAATATTAGAAAATTTCTATCAAAAGACCTAAATAATGAATCTAACTCATTTGCAGTAAAAAACGAAGTAAAAGTCGCAATCAATAAACCAGTGTGGTTTATTGAATTAGGACCCATTTCACTAACTGATTTTATCTCTCTTAGTACATTATCGTTATTACCAATAATAACTATACAATAACACGTTAATTCCATACACTTAATTTTTAACAAATATACCAATAAAATGCATTATTTAAAAGAAATTGTTGATATATTATTTTCCTTAACAATACTAATAGTATCATCAGCCCATTCTCGAACTAAATCATTATGTGTTATTAAAAAAACAATATCATACATTCCCTTGATCTTATCAAATAATCCTTTAAGTTTTTCAATATTTTCAGCGGCTATTTTACCAAAAACTTCATCGAAAGTAATAAAATTTGGCATAGGTAATGTAGATAATTTACCTAATACAGCTCTTAAGGCTAAACTAGCAGCTGTTTTCTCTAGTCCACTACAAGCTTTAAGTGGTTTTTGTACATCATCTTTAATTTGTAAAAACTTAACATCATTCTTATCATCCATATAAATCTCAACATCAAAATCACAAGCATCATCCAATAATCGCTGTAATTCTGAATTAATAATTGGTAATACGGAACGTAATACAATTTTACTTATACCTTTTTTACCAACTAAATCAATATAAACTTTGAAAATCTTTTCAATTTCATCCTCTTTTTTTATTTTATCAACTAATATTTTTTTATCGTCAATAGTTTTTAGTAAAGTGTTAATACCAGTGTTCAATTTTTCAATATTAATTATAGTTTCACTTTTTGTTTGCTCGCAAACAGCTAATTGTGTTTTAACCATATCGATTTCACTATCGACACGTATATTAAAATCAATTGCTGATAGATTTAATTTATATTTAGTTAAATCATTACGCTTACTAACTAAACTATTCCTTAGACTATCCATTTCAACAACAGTTCTGTCTCTAGATAATTCTAAACGATTCTTTTGATCAATCAATATTTTAGTCTCATTTAACTTAACTAATTTATTATTAATTTCATTTAATTCAGTATCTAATATTAAAATATCAGATTTTAGAACAGCAATTTCGTTATTATGTGTGTTAATATGTTCCGAATTGTTAACACTAGTTAAAACTTGCTTACATGATTGACAAACACCACCATCAATTAACCCAGTTACAACTGAGTTCAACCTAACTACCTCAGCGTTTTTAACCGCTAAAATAGATGTTTTACTTGTTACTTTTTTTGTTAGTTCATTATATGTATCTTCATCAAATATAACCACACCAATAACATTGATATCGTTAATTAGTTTTACTTCTTTAAGTTTTAACAACTTACCATCCGAAATTATTTGTTCAATATCCGATTCTAACCTTGATGGGTTTAATTGAGTGATGACAATATCTATTTTTTCTTTACTAATTAATAATTTATCGTTTTCACCCTTTAATTTAAATATTTCACTAATTGTTTCTGAAAGTCTTTTACTTATTTTAGTCTTTAAATCAACATTTATTTCAATATTTTCTTCATGTTCAATAATATCACCACTAAGTGTTATTACATCATATTCATTTGATTTTTTCTTCTTAGCGAATTCATTATACATAAACCTAGCAGCTGATTCCTTTAACTCTAGAATTTCTAAACCAATTAATCTAGTTAACACTTTACCAGATTCAGTTGTGGTTAAACCTATTAAATCATCTAAATTTTTCTCAGTTGCAAGCGCAAGTAATTCAAAATCTTTTTCATTACCAATAGATTCTTTTATTTTTTTACTAGTAATTTGACTATTTTCATCATTCATTAAATTTTCACTGCCATCTGGAAGTACTTCGTAATAATTTACTGTATTAGTGATATTCCAACTTCCGTCTTTTTTTCTAGATCGCTTTAATTTTCGTTCAATAATAACATCCTCATCCACTTTAATCATCCCACGAACAGATAAATTATCATTACCGCTATACAAATTAAATAAATCTTCATTCTTATCACTTTTTGTCGTATTACCATAAAATAAAAATTTAAAAGCATCAATAGTGAATGAAGTTTTACCACCAGTATTTTTTGGTGTAGATTCAACTATTGTTAACCCATCCATATTAGTAAACGAAACATAGTTAGATTCACCGAAACATAATAGATTATTAATCATAATCCACTTAATTTCATATTTTCTATTTTCTTTAACGGTTAAATCAATATTTAATTCTTTATTAACCTTGTCGTCTAAGGCTATTATTCGATTAAAATCAACCACTCTACCGTCTCTAGCGATAATTTCTTGCATAAGTGATCTCTGGTAATTAACATCCATGATGTTTTCAATCCCAGCACCTGTGATTTCAATTATATCACCATTAACACCATGTTTAATTGGTCGATAAATAACAGTAACATTATTTTTATTAACACCATATTTAGTTGCAAAATGATTTCTAACACCTAATTTAGCTTCTTTACTATAATTCATTGGAATGTCATCCCAATATACTTTAATTTTATCGTATGGTGATAACATAACCATTTCAACATCTAACTCACTATCATTCTCCATATAAATTTCTTTTTTTTAGTTTTTCTTCAGCTAATGTTTTTTTTAATTCTTCCGAAAGGTTAAAACTATCTAAAACCTTATTTTCTAGTTCAGATATTAACTTAATATACCCATTTACTCTCTCATCTAATTCCATATCAATAAACTGTGTTGGTGCTTCAACTATTGTTTCAACTTGGACCTCAACGATCTTTTCAATCACATTACCTTGAATAGGTGAGCTACCATATTTTATAACAGTAAAACCTTGTCTAATCAGTTTTATTTTGAATTTATCAATATCATCAATATTATTAATTTGACAATAATCAATTATTTCATCATTTAGTTTTTTCGGAATCACCATTTTCTATATCACCATTTTCAAAATCATTAATATCTTCTCTACTTTGATGGAAAAAACATATTTCGTTTTCACCCTCATCAACATACAATGAAACAATTGGTTTATCTATGCGATAAACCACGTTATCATCATCTCCATCAATATAACCAACTTCACCGTTAACTATATTATAACTATCCATTTCAATAGGTAATCTAGCAATAAAACTTTTTAATTCTTTTAACGTCATAATTTATTTATTTATTTATTTGTAATTTTTTCAGACCCAGTTTCCAAATCATCTAGTGATGTTATTTTAAATTGAAAATACCTATGTCTATTTTCAACTTCATGGAATTCATATGTTAAATCTGATGGTTCAGTTATATCCCATAATACAAAACCATGACCAGTTATTTTTTCACCAAAATTTTGTTGGATAAGAGATCCTGGATAAATAATAGGTGCGCCTTTATGTATAAAGACTTGATATAAATGAATATCACCCATCATTACAGCATCGCAACCATCAAATATATCCAACCCAGAACCGTGATCAATACTGTAACCAATATCTGTCTTAGCGTTTAAAAGTGCTGCATGATATAAACCAATATAAATCTTATCGTCACCAAATTCTTCCCTAGCTGAATCAATATCTGGTTTAGCGTTCACCTCAAAAATAGAATAAACACACCATACAATATTATCATCTAAATAACATTTACTTTCTTTGAAGTAATTTACATTCAAATCAGATAAAAATTTAACAACTGGTGTTATTGAATCCATTCTACTTTTATTATTTTCAAGTAGATCATGATTACCAGCAATAATTATAACTGGTGCTATTTTCTCTAGTTCTTTTATAAACCAAGTACAAAGCAACAACTGTTCGTTTGATATAAGTATTTTTTGATGAACAAGATCCCCAGCCAAAATTATTCTAACCTCATCACGTTCATAATCTTTAACCAATTCTTTAGCATCACTAATAAACGTTTTAAATACCTCCATATACTCAGAATGTAATCTGAATGTTCTTATGTGGATATCAGCTGTGTGTATTATTTTTTTTACCATATTTATATTATAAATAATTTATTTTTAACCCTAGTCATTGCTGTATATAATAACTTATTTCGTTCAATTTTATCTTGTAGACGAATAATATCGCAATTAATCACAATACCGTTATCAAACGTACTACCTTGAGATTTATGTACGGTTAAAGCATAATTATACTTAACATCAGCAAATTTATCCAAATAATTAAAATATTTAACCCAACTATTTCTTCGATTATAGCTTTTATCATCAGTAGCATTTTTTTTAAGTTTCTCTAATTCTTTATAGTAGGCTTTCTCTGATGTTTCACATAATATTTTGATAACACATTGCTTATTATTACTTATAACATTAACCGAATAATAAGATAATTTAAGTGCTGTCCTATCTTGTTTAACTGAAAATGATATAACCTCAAACTCATCATTATTATTCAATATAACTCTTTTAGTTGAATCACTAATAGGTTTATTGCAAACCATTTTTTCACCAATATTTAATTTAGGTGAATTATCACCATAAATAATCCCCCTTATTTTACTGTTATAATAATCAACAGCTTTATTTGTCCAAGCCAATACTTTAATGAAGTTTGAATTAGCGTTAAAATTAGGCGATTTAAAGTACGTTTCTAATAATAACATCTCAGTGTTCAATTTAACAACAATAACACCGTCACCGTTAATGTCAACATCACTTTCAATATTAAAATCATCATTACGTCTAACTTTTTCAGCTAATTTAATTATTGGATTACCGTCAGATTGTCTAATTATATCAGTAAGGTTGAAACTATTTTCCAATTCCATTGTAAATAATTTACATTCACCACCATTAACTGGTGGTATTTGTCCTCTATCACCAATAAATAATAACATAATATTATTCATTTCAGCTAATTCAACTAATGTACAATATAGTTCATTATCAAGCATTGAAACTTCATCTACTAAAACAATATTATAGTTTTCAAGATTACATCCAAAAAAATCACTTTTGTAAACTTCTTTTCCATCTGAGGTTATCTCTCGCTTTAAACCTAATAAAGAATGTAATGTGATAAAAGAAACTCTACTGTGAGTCTCACAAATAGATGATAAATCTTTCAAAACTCTAACAGCTTTATTAGTTGGTGCTGTTATAGCTATATTAAGACCTATATTTTTATAAATTAACTCCTCAATTATTTTACTAACTAAAAAACTCTTACCTGTACCAGAATATCCAGTTAATAGCGTTTGTGAGAATGTATTTACATTAAGATTCACAATACAATTGAAAATCTCACGTTGTAATGAATTAAACATATCTATATTCGGACTATTAACCGATATACTTTTAAGTGTTTTTTGTATAACCTCTAACTTGGGGAGGTCTAAAAATTTAGCATAATCTAAACTAATAATATCAACTATCTCTTTATTGACCTCCTCTATTTTAACGTCCTCATCTTCAATTATTTTGATAAAACCGTCATTAACCAAATTCACTACACCTAAATCAGTGAAGAAAACTTTAAGTTTACCAAGTGTACTAATTTCTGAAATTTTAAAAAATGTTATCTTTTTTAAAATAGTTATTTTCTTAGCTAAATTTAACGTGATATCTAATTCTTCTATTTCCATATCACAAATATACTAATAATTTTCTAGTTAAACAATCATAATTTTTTCATTAAATTATAATGATGTAATTCAATTAATTTTTTAGCTTCATGTTTTAAATACATAATTGGTATCCTAGAAAATGTTGTTAAATGTTTATCCCAAAAACCTATTGTTATATCTCTACATTTCATACCAGTTTCAAGTTCATACATATACGCATAGACACTTAATTGTAACGAATAAATACTATAGTGACATGACTGTAAATGATCAAATGGTTTAAATAACGTTTGATTACCAAATCCATTATAGAAACCGAAATCTTCATTGGTTTTCCAGTCAACAACGGAAAAAAATTCATCATCTATATTTATAATCAGATCAGCCATTCCAGCTAATTCATATTGTTCAGCAAAAAGTATTCTTTCTGGATACATTAAAATACCTTCATCAATATTTAAAGATTCGTATCCATCAATAACTTTTTGTTCAAATTGACCTTCTTCATCATCCGAACAGAAATACCATTTGTTAGCTAATAAATATCGTTCAACAATGTCATGAACTTTAGTCCCGTAAATATTTGCATCATCATTTAGTTTTTGCCAAAAATCAAGAATTTCTTGTTGTGTAAGACCTATGTATCGTTCTTGTTTCTTATTATCAGCTTGTTTAACTATAGCAGCTGAAACTCCTTCAGAATCAAAATGAGGTTCAATTAACGATAAAACACCACTAACCGAACCATATTTCTTACCAGTCACTTTATGTATATATTTATGTTCTATTGGTTCAAGATAGACATATTTATTTTCAAACTTTTTTATATTAGACATATTTGTTTTTTTTCACAAAAATACGTATTTTTTTCAATAAAAACAAATATTAACATATTTATTTGTAAAACATTAATACAAACGATATGGTTAATAAACTTAAAACAAAAACAATAACATTTAGATTAACATCTGAAGAATACGCTAAATGCCTAAATTTAATGTCTGAAAAGAGTAAATATGAAAATAAAATAATTAAATTATCAGAAATAATAAGAGAAGCAATATTAAAATTGTAATGGGGATAAGATTAACAACTGAAGAATTTATTAATAAAGCTATATTAACCCACGGTTATAAATATAATTACGAACAAGTTAACTATATTAATAATAGAACAAAAGTTAAAATTATTTGTTCAAATCACGGTGTTTTTGAACAAATACCAGATTCACATATGCGTGGTCAAGGTTGTAATAAATGCGCTAATAAAAACGTAACAAATTACGATCTAATCAATAAAGGTAATATAATCCATAATAATAAATATGATTACTCTCTTGTAGATTATAATAAATGCAGTATTAAAATTAAAATAATATGTCCAGAACATGGTGAATTTGAACAAACACCTAACGAACATTTACAAGGTAATGGTTGCGCTAAATGTAATGGATATAATAAAATTAACCTAATAGATTTTATTAACAAATCAAATTTAGCCCATAACGAAAGGTATAATTATTCATTAGTGAACAATTTAACAAATAACAATTTAATAGACATAATATGTCCATATCATGGAGAATTTAAACAAAGACCACATGACCATATGTCTGGTCATGGTTGTATTAAATGTGGTGGTCAATACACCTATGACACCGAAGAGTTTATAATTAAATCAACTAAAATACATGGTAAAAAATTTGATTATTCACTATCAACATATGTTAATAGTGGTACAAAACTTAAAATTATATGTCTAAAACATGGTGAATTTGAACAGACACCAAATAATCACCTATCATCAAAACAAGGTTGCCCAACATGTAATGAATCTAAGGGTGAAAGACAAATTAGAGATTTTCTAATTAAAAATGATATTAAATTTATCGCACAAAAAAGATTTAATGATTGTATAAACCCAAAAACAAATCGTAAATTACCATTTGATTTTTATATACCAAAATTAAATGTATGTATTGAATTTCAAGGTTTACAACATTATGAACCAATAACATATTTTGGTGGTGAGAGTGGTTTGATCAATAGACAATATAGAGATAAACTAAAAGATAACTATTGTGATAATAAAAAACTAAATTTAATAATAATTAATTTTGATGATAATATAATTGAATCACTAAATAACCTTTTAATAAACTATACAACTATTTATAATAAAATATACGCATGAAAAACTTCATAAAAGAAAAACTTAACGAAAATATAAACAACATTGAAAATTATAACAATTGGTTAGAAACTAATCGTATTGAAGTTAATATAAATAACCTATCATCATTATTAAAACCAGATTTAACGTTGATGACTAGTAATTTTGGTGAATACACTAAACAAAATGAATTATCAAAAAAATATAAACCAATTTTAGTTGATTTATTAAATACCAAAATTAAAATGAATGAATGTTTTAATAATGCTGGTATAGTATTCCAAACATTCACACCTGTTGATGGAATAGAAGTTTTTTATGTTATGGGTATAATGGTTGAAAACGGTAAAGAATTTGGACACGCTTGGAATATAATAAACGGAAAACATTACGATTTTTCAAGTGAAAAGACATCGGATGCTAATATTAATAATTACTATCAAGTTGTGGTACTTAATAATTTGTCTGATATTGAAAATCTATCGGTTTTCGATACTAACACTAAATGCGGTCAAGGATTTAGTGTTAATGGTGACTCATTCGATGATAACGGAATGTGTAGTTTATACCCTTATTTCCTAAAATTAGTGTAATTTATAAGAACGCTTCAATAATTGCACGATACCTTTACTCCCAAATTTCTCAAATACCTTAGAAGGGTCATAACCATCTGGTGGGGTTATAATACTAATTCTACCTCTAAGATCACAGAAATTTAATTTATTATATAATAAAACTGAATCAGCATAAGCATCAGAATCTAGAAATATAACTATATTGCTAGTTGATTTACTATATAATAAATCAAACAGTAAATCAGACACATATTTACCTAATAAAGGTATTGAATTAGGTACAACTATATGATCAAAAACCCCTTCTACTAGATATATCGTTGAATCCCAATTAATCTTATTTTCATTAAATATAATTAATTGTTTTTCAGCTTCTGGGTTTATATACTTCATTTTATTAGGATCATCGGAAAACCACCTAGCAACATAATAATTTATATCACCAAAACTATCAAATGATGGGATTATAACACGATTAAATAGTGGGCCACTATTTATATACCCAATCTCATATTCCTTTATTATATCATCAGTTATACCACGTTCACTTAGATATTTAATAACCTCATTATATTTATAATCTTTAGGTCCACAATCGACTAATTTTTTATATTCTTTAGGTAAAGTTACTACTATTTCTTCACGCTCCGTTTGATCGAATGAATCTGCATCTGGTTTAATTAGTATATAATCACGAAGATTTTTAGGTGTTCCATGTCGTCTTATTAATTTAACAACACCACCATGCATATGATTTGTTTCATAACAAACCCAACACTTAAAAACATTCTTATTATAGTTAACCTCTAAATTACCCTTGCCATCTCCATTATGTTTACCACTTTCTTCTGAACAACATGGACAATCAAAACTTATTTGACCAGAATCATCATTCCATTTACGGTTTTCACCCAAAAAAGACTCTAAAATATTAACTAATAATTCTGACATACGACAAAATTACGTTTTTTTTTTACATAAACCTAGTTTTTATTAAATTAAAAACTATAATTATTAAAAACAGTAGTAATATTATATACAATAACGTAAAAACACAAAAAAAGATAAAACCAGCTAAATAAGGGTCAAATGGTATGATAAATGTAGTTAAAATTGATGCAAGAATAAATGCTGCGATAATTCGAATAAATATTTTTTGTACGTATACCATATTTTTATTTTAAGGTACAAAAATAGTAAAATTATTGTAAATAAAGTTATTTTATACCCAAAAATTTTGTTTTTTCATATAACCAACACAACAAACATAAGCATCACTCATATCAAATGTTTCTTTTTTTAGTTTATTATTTTTATCATAAAACCAAGTTATTTGTGGTTCTAAATCAGCAACTAATTCATATAACACATATTTTTTATCAACATCAAAACCATAAGCACCAAATAAAACTGGTAAATTTTTAGCTATTTGTTTTGGTGGTAATGGTGTACCATCTTTTTTATGTGTTCTAATAGCCATTAATTGACTAAAGGCATATTTTCTTGCGTCATATGAGGATATGAAATCTGGAACAACGCCAAGTGTGTCATATACTGATTTACTAATCATACCATTAAATCTTAATAAAGTTGCAACTGTATTAACGTTATTTGATTGTAATAATGGTTCTTCGATAATCACCTTAGTTATATTAAAAGCTTTATATTTAAAAAGAAATTCACTTTCAAATATTTCAACCTTACGAAATAATTCCTCCATTTTACTTAATGGTTTAGGTGTTACCTTAGGTGAAACGTGATGAAGTAATTTTAAATTACCTCTATCACCCATATCTTCAAATAACGCAATCCCAATGCAGCTAGTTGATACATCTAACGCCAATATGTATTTTGGTTCTATCATAAACTATTTTTAATTAATATAATTAAATAAAATTAAAATTAAAGGTCACAATTGAATATTAACACCAAAAGCTAAAAATTGATTAATATTTTTAGTTACATGTCGATCTGTTTTACCAACAGCAATTAAATTACCTAGATTATCATATAACCCAATTTCACTTATCCTTGGTATATTACCGTTTGAAAATGTCGAGTTTGTTGACGAACCAAATTCCCCTCTACCAGCAATGCATGTTATACTTTGATAAACAGACGTTGCTACACTATCGAATGTTAATGTAGCTCCAGTACATGTAGTCCCATAGTTAGCAATTATTGTTGGATCAGTTAAAACTATTAACCCCTTATCTAAATATACTATACCAACTAAGGTATCAGCAGTAGTTGATGTGTTTGATTCAGTCTGAAAATTATATTTTTGTTTTCCATTTAAACTAAATGGTTTAACCGTACCATATCCAGTACCCCAAGATAATGAACCAGATCCACCATTTGGTGTTTTAATTGTATCTGAGAATAAAAATGCTATATTTTGACCAAACTGATTTGTATTAATAGCTAAATCAGTTAAAGCCACATCCATTGATGCTGAAGATTCTCCAGTATTTTGAAAAGTAGAATAAATTGAATATGTCCCACCAGTCGTAGGTAAAACAAGTTTAATTGATTTACCATCAATTAATTCACCAAATAAAGAGTTTTTAATTCCAATTACAACTATATTTGTTTTAGCTAACCCACTTACACTAGTATCTGAAAAACCACCATTAGTATAAGTTGTTGAAGTGAACGTAGTATCTTGACTTGAATTTAAAGGTAACCCAAATGAATAGAATAAATTAACTAAACTATCGGTAATATAATTATTTCGATCTATTTTAACTTGAGAAAGACTAGATCCACTAATAGTAGTATACCCTAATGCTGAAACTTCGGAAAGTATATTTATTGAATTAGGTTCAACCGATTTAAGTGTGACACCATTTTGATTAAGTATTAAACTACTTTTAATATCAAAATTTCCAGTAGTACTATTCGTATTAGCACTTAATGGGCCAAGATCTCCACCTTCAGATGGTATTTGTCCAGTAGTTAAAGCTAAAGTAGCGTAGTAATTTGAATCCGAATCACCCAAGCTAAAACTAGTTATCAATGAATTATTATTTGATACCAACCTTTGGCGACCAAGTGGTGTTAATTTAGCTGTTACTGTTAATGTTGTTGCTGTATTTATGAATCCCATTATATCTATATTTATCTATTTTTTTTTTATTTAAAATTAAAAATCTAAACTTAATTCTAACATAATTGTTGATCCATCTAATTCAACTGGTGTGCTTAATTTACCGATACAAACTAAATTTTTATCCGCATCATAAATTCCAACTTCACTTACCTTAATGTTAGGTGGTAATGTGGTTAAATCTTTACTTCTAGTTGGATTTGTTGTGTCGGTGAATTGAGAACTACTAATCGTCAAATCAAATATCGTTTTATATATTGTAGCACCAATAAAGGTAGTCAAATTACCATAAAAGAATTTCTCATCACCGAACTGAAGACTTGATGGTGAGTTAGTTGCAGCATAATTAATTAAATTAACCAATGAAAATGTAGTTGAGGTAGCATCATTTATTTTATTTAAAATGAAACCATTTGTTATTGGTGATTGATTTTCGAGTAATTTAGGGTCAATTGTACCTGTTGATGTAGTAGTTAATGCTGTAGTCGTGAAATCATAAACTTTCCAAGAACCAGCATCTGGTCTAATATCAACAGTTGTTGTTGATGCACTAACTATCTGATAAACTAATTTAAATTTATTAGCATAAAAACCATAACCATCATAATCAATAGCTTCTAATTTACGCATATAAGGTAATAAATCAGTTCCACTTATTTTAAATGCAATATCCTTAGCTGATGATGTATTATTAGTTATTTTAATATATTTTTGGTTTGGTAAACTACTTGTAAGTCCAGTTAACGAATTGTTTTCTAAACTATAAGTTAAATACATTGTCTCATTTATACCTAATAAACCAGTTGATGTTCCACCACTAGGTGAAGCTAAATCAGCCGATAATGCTGGAAGCGTCCAATTTCTATTTGATTTATATGAAAGTGCAGCAACTATTTCGTCATCATGTATTACAATTGTTTTTAATTGTGGATAAACCCTACCAATAACCATTGGTGTTGATGCTGATGAGATAAGTGATGGATCTTCAATCAAATTAACATATTCAATATCACTAGTACCAACTAAATTAGTTGAACCAGTTGCGACAAACGTCATACCCATAGAGGTACCACTAGCCGTACTTGCATTTCGTCTATGGTACATTAAATCTGGTAACTGTATTCTAAGTGTCTTAGAATTAGTTGTATCGATAAATAAAAATTCACCATAAAGGCTAGAAATTGAGTTATTTGTAAAATGAATAATTGATACCGATTTACTTACCCCATCAATAACACTTACTCCAGGTAAC
>LV_Brine_h2_0102DRAFT_1000300_pt1 | contig 18436 bp, 14 predicted proteins | sample LakVidmifraction_3_FD_10600 | JGI IMG/M metagenome (IMG submission 10600)
CAGGTAATAGAAGCATTAAATAATCTTTATATGGCCGCAACCCCCGAGTCACGTGTGAAAGCCCGTGTAAAAAAGATACTGGATACGTATAACACGTATTACTTCATGCCGATTGGTGGTCCGTATTCCCGTCCCGGTATACCTGACATTGTGGGTATGCCGCGTTGATCGAGAGATGTGAGGAGAAACAGTAATGGATACAGTTAAGGAGTACAGAGTAAAAGTATCGGTGCGTAACAACTTGATATTGCGCGCTATAGAAGACGCAGGGTATGCGTCGGTTGCTGAGTTTTGTAGAGCTACAGATGTGGGTTTGCATATGTCCCAGATGAACGACTTGATAGCTTTTCGCACAAAACCAATAAACAATGACGGAAGGTTTAGACCTATTGCGATTGCGATTATGGAAGCATTGGGCGCGGCACCAACTGATTTATGGACAGTAGAGCAACTTAATCTAAAGCTCACAAAAAACAGCGCGCTTGCTTACGTAGCTCAAGATGATATACGTGGGTATTTGGGTATGCGAGAGGAAGAGGTAACCGCTATAGAAAACCCCGAGCAGGTTGTGTTTAACAAGGAACGTGCGGATGTTGTACGAGGTATGTTTCATTTTCTCACTCCTAGAGAAGCCGACGTTTTGCAACTACGGTTTGGGTTGGTAGAAAACCAACGTCAATACACACTTGGGGAAATAGGAGATATGATGGATGTGGGTAGAGAACGTGTTAGACAGATTGAAGCACGAGCGTTACGTAAACTGCGTCATTCATGTGTTACCGACAAACTACGTAAAGCTGAGGTAATTTAATGGCCGCAACCCCCAAGTCACGTGTGAAAGCCCGTGTAAAAAAGATACTGGATACGTATAACGCGTATTACTTCATGCCGATTGGTGGTCCGTATTCCCGTCCCGGTATACCTGACATTGTGGGTTGCTACAAAGGTAGATACTTTGCGATTGAGTGTAAGGCAGGTAAGGGTAAGACCACGGCGCTACAAGATAAAGAGATCAACGCAACCCAAGCGGCAGGTGGTGAAGCTATCGTGGTGAACGAGACTAACTTAGATGATGTAACAGATATGTTGGAGAGGCTGTAATGGATTTAATCACACTCGATTTAGAAACACTGTACAGTCAGCAGTACTCGCTCAGTAAGATGACCACCGAAGCGTACATACGTGATGAGCAGTTCGAAGTAATCGGTGTAGCAGTTAAAGTAAACGACGGCGACACAGTATGGTTTAGTGGTACTAAGGAGCAGACCGGGGAGTGGCTGGCTCAGTTTGATTGGAAGCGTAGCGTGCTGCTTGCACAGAACACGATGTTTGATGCAGGGATACTATCATTCGTATTTGGTATTCACCCTAAACGCATGTTGGACACGATGTGTATGGGGCGCGCGGCGTTAGGCGTAGATGTGAGCGTGTCGTTAGCTAACTTAGCCAAGCACTACGCAGTAGGTGAGAAAGGCACAGAGGTACTCAAAGCTATTGGTAAACGCCGTAACGACTTCACCCCCACAGATTTGCACCAGTACGGGCAGTATTGCATAAACGATGTGGAGTTAACCTACGCTATATTTAATAAGATGATGGCTGATGAGTTTCCGCTTGAGGAGTTGCAGTTAATTGATATGACGCTACGTATGTTCACAAAACCTACGCTATACCTAGACACCGCACTCCTTGAGCAACACTTAATTAACGTACGCGAGGCTAAGCAACAACATATCATTAACACTCTCAGAGCCGTAGGGCGCGAAGATATTGCCGCAGTAGCCGCCGTATCGGGTACTGACCACGAAGCTGTGCAAAAGACACTTAGGTCTAACGACCAGTTCGCGGCGTTACTTGAGCACTTAGGGGTTGTGCCACCACAGAAGACTAGCCCTGCTACAGGTAAGTTGACATGGGCATTTGCTAAGACCGATGAGGGGTTCCGTGCATTAGCCGACCATGAAGATGAGCGTGTACAGGCAGTAGTCGCGGCACGTATTGGAGTTAAGACCACGCTAGAGGAGTCACGTACTGAGCGCTTTATAGATATGGGTACGCGGGGAGTGTTTCCGATACCCCTTAAATACGCAGGAGCACGTACGTTCAGATGGGCGGGGCATGACAAATTAAATCTTCAAAATTTACCAAGCCGTGGTGACACGACACTTAAACGCGCTATCCGTGCGCCAGAAGGTAAAGTGATTGTCGGTGCTGACTTATCTAATATTGAGTTACGTGTAGGGCTGTGGTTAGCAGGGCAGATGGATAAGTTGCAAGCATTGGGCGAGGGTATGGATCTATATAAGGACTTCGCCTCGAAGGTATTTAACGTGGCTTATGACGACGTAACTAAAGAGCAACGATTTATTGGTAAGACATCGCAGTTGAGCCTGATCTACGGAGTCGGTGCCGCTAAGTTACGACTGGCTATTAAGACGGGTTCAGGGCAGGACATCGGTGAGGACGAAGCTAAACGTATTGTGGCTATGTATCGCATACAGTACCACCATGTTAAGCAAGCATGGGAAGACGGTGAAACCGCGCTTAAGTGCATCATGCACAACACACAGCGGACGTATGGGCGCAACCACTTAATTAAGATCGAAGGCAATAAAGGTTGCCGACTACCGTCAGGGTTATATATGCGGTATCCCGAGCTTAAAATTATTCAGGAGGAGGGTAAGCGTAAGTGGATGTACCGCACCCGTAAAGGGAAAGAGTATTTATACGGGGCTAAGTTCTTCCAAGGTCTTGTGCAAAGTATCGCACGGTGCGTAATGGCAGACTCAATGATTCGTATCGATAAGAAATACCACACCCTCTTGACGGTGCATGATGCAGACTATATTCTAGTAGACGAAGCGCAAGCGCAGGAGGCAATGGATTTTGTGTTGGCCCAGATGCGCATACCCCCTGTATGGATGCCTGATATACCCTTGGATGCCGAAGCGGCATATGGACAAACTTTAGCGGATTGTTGATTATGAATCATGATGTAGACTACAGCGAGTATCTTATACAAACCCAGAAATACATGAAATCTATGGGAGACGCATTACGCAAAGAGAACTATGATTTAGCACTAGCGTTAGGGGTGCAAGCACTGGTAGAATTGAGGTTGACAATAACTGCAATTCGTAAGATACAACCAGAGATTCCGTAAAATGAAAAATGTAGCATGGTCATACTCAGCCTTAAAAACATTTCAAAGTTGCCCTAAGAAGTACTACCACTTAAAGGTTCTTAAAGATGTTAAAGAGTCTACGTCTGAAATCATGCTATATGGGATTGACGCACACAAAGCCGCGGAGTTGTACATAGGTAAAGACGTGGAGCTACCCGGTAAATACGAGTACATGCGTAAGCATTTGGATACACTCAAATCACTCGAAGGCACTAAGTACTGTGAGTACAAGTTTGGGTTAAATAAAGAAATGCAAGTGTGTGACTTTTTTGCTAAAGATGTATGGTTGCGCGGTGCAGTTGATTTACTGGTTATTAACGAAGAGACGGGTGTAGCCCGTATGATTGACTACAAGTTTGGTAAATCTAAAAACGCCGATCTAAGTCAGTTGCAGTTAATGTCTCTTGCAGTATTTAAATTGTTTCCCACAGTAACCAAAGTCAAAGCAGGTTTGTTGTTCGCCGCAGAAGATAAATTAATTCCAATAAAATACGAGGTGTCAAATGCTCCGACGATGTGGATGGATTGGTTACCCGAGGTTCAACGGTTGGAAGCCGCATTTGAGTCAGGTGTATGGAACGCCTCCCCTTCAGGTTTATGCAAGTCATGGTGCCCAGTTTTATCCTGCGCGCACAATGGCAAACGTTAATAGAGAGTGTATGTAATGGCTACAAGTAAACGTAATTATGATAAAGAGTATGAGTCGTATCAGGGCACCGATGCGCAAAAGAAAAATCGTGCCGTACGTAATTCCGCACGACGCAAGTTAACGCGAGAAGGTCGAGTAGCCAAGGGTGATGGTAATGACGTAGATCACAAAACTCCGTTGTCTAAAGGTGGTGCCAATGGTGAGGGTAACCTACGCGTAGTACCAAAAAGTAAGAACCGTTCGTTTAGTCGTAACCCCGATAGTTCAGTTAAACGTAATACACCTAAAAAATAATACATACTAGGTTAAGAGTTGCGGGTATGGGTTAGCGCCATGCCGAAAAATATATGCCACACACTACATGAACCCTGCTCTATGGGGCGCGACTCTTAACCTAGTGCGTATGCATGTTGTTTACACCCAAAGACCCCTTTTGGGTGATTAGTCATCTGAGGACAAAATGGAAGTCATCGAGAACAAAGCATTAAAGCTACGTCTACGCAACCCGCATCGCGTACTAGAAGTTATACCTAAGAGTGTAATTGTAGGTGAGCATGACGATGGTACGAGCGATGTGTTGGTGCACTGGTCACTAGAAGCCGCACAGGTGTTAAAAAACTTAAAGATAAAGAACGTACCATCACCCATCAGTACAAAATATAAATGGCCGGGCACACGTGACCCGTTCACCCACCAGAAACAAACTTCGGCGTTCTTAACACTTAATCGTAGGGCGTTTGTATTTAGTGATCCGGGCTGTGTGGACAGCGAGACGGAGTACCTATCCCCTACAGGGTGGAAAAAATTATCGGAGTACACCGAGGGTCAAGTTGCACAATACTGGCCAGAGAAAAACTCGTTTGAGTTTGTGGATCCTGACGAATACGTAAAGTTACCTTGCGACGAGATGGTACGTATCAAAACACAGTATGGATTAGACCAACTACTTAGCCCTGAACATAGAGTATTACTAACAGATAAAGCAGGGTGCAAGTTAGAAACCACCAACGCCCTAGCAGTGCTCGATAGGCATGACGCGTATCATGAAGGGTATAAAGCCCGCGCGGGGGGTACTAAGGTAGGTACGGATACAATCGCGTTTAGCCACGCGTGTATACCCACAGCGTTTAACGGGTGTGCGGGTAAAGGTATAGACCTAACTAATGCGCAATTACGACTTATGGTTGCCGTAATGGCCGATGGATATTTCCCCAATATAAGTAACACCTGCGTAATACGGCTTAAAAAACCACGTAAGATAGAGCGGCTAGATATGTTGCTGACAGAAGCGGGTATCGCGTACCGCGTGGTAGATTGCTTACCTGAAGGGTTTAAAAGATACTCATTCACAGCACCGCGCAAAGATAAGCATTACACAGAGCACTACTGGGATGCGGACATACGGCAGTTGCAAGTAATCGCCGACGAGGTAATGCACTGGGACGGATGCGTAACACGAGGCGCACGGTTTTCTACTTCAGTTAAAGCCTCTGCGGATTTTATTCAATACGTATATTTCAGTTTAAACAAAACTGCGCGAATGGCCACACGTGTGCGTAACCGTCGAGGCCGAGAAGAAACTGAGTACACCGTACAAGTGCGTCCACAAACACGATTAGGTATGCGAAGCGCGGGTACAAAAACTGTTAGCACCGCTTCCTCTACAGATGGCTTTAAGTATTGTTTTATGGTACCCAGCACCTACTTATTGTTTCGGCGTAATGGGTGTGTGTTTGCATCGGGTAACACAGGCAAGACCCTGAGTATTATCTGGGCGGCGGACTACTTAATGCAGATTAAAGCAATCAAGCGTGTTTTAGTTATCTGCCCTGTATCCGTTATGCGCGCCGCATGGGTTGAAGATTTATTTCATGGTGCTATGCACCGTAGAGTTGATATAGCGCATGGCACACGCGAACAACGTATACGGGCCATAAATGGTGATGCGGAGTTTGTAGTAATTAACTTTGATGGTGTAGCGATTGTACGTAAAGAGTTAATGGAAGCTAATTTTGATGTAGTCGTTATTGATGAAGCAAACTATGTAAAGACAGCCACCACAGATCGTTGGGGGGCTATTAATAAACTTATTCGCCCAGACACTTGGTTATGGATGGTTACAGGTACACCTGCCTCACAGTCCCCCACAGATGCTTATGGGTTAGTGAAGATGATGCACCCATCGACCGCACCTAGATCGTTTGGTATGTTTCGTGATTCTGTGATGACTAAGGTAACAACGTTCAAATGGCTACCTAAACTAACGGCTGTATCTACTGTGAACACGTTATTGCAACCCGCGATACGTTATACAAAAGATGAATGTTTAGACCTACCCGATATTATGTACACAACGCGTGACGTGCCATTGACGCGCCAACAACAAAAGTTATACAACGACATCAAACAAAAACTAGCCACCCAAGTAGCAGGGGAAACCATTACCGCAGTGCATGCCGCCGCGGGGCTTAATAAATTATTGCAAGTAAGCGCAGGTGCTGTGTATACCGATGACCACGCTACTGTAGAACTCGACATCAGTGAGCGGTACAAAGTACTACGAGAAGTAATTGATGCCACTGATAATAAAGTAATTGTATTTGTGCCCTACACCAATACCCTTGAAGCCTTACGGGAAAAACTAACTGCGAGTAAATATGCCGTTGATGTGATATATGGTGCGGTATCTGCAAACAAACGTGCCGCGATTATTAAACAGTTCCAAGAGCAACCCGACCCAAAGATACTTGTCATACAACCCCAAGCCGCGTCACACGGTATCACGTTACATGCGGCAGACACGATTGTATGGTGGGGTCCGATTATGTCTTATGAAACCTACGTGCAAGCTAACGCACGTATTCACCGCGCAGGGCAGAAAAATAAATGTTTAATCGTTCGGTTACAAGGTAGCCCCGTAGAGATGCAACGATACAAGGCGCTAGATAAATGCGAGGACACCAACGTAAGTTTGTTAGAAATGTTTGAAGAAGTATTGACAATGTAAATAAACCGCTTTACAATGTAAGTTCACTAAGGAGAAAACCATGGACGCTACAGCAGACAAGCTAGTAAAAGTCTACATAAAAATGCGAGACTTTAAGGCACAGTTAAAAGCTAAGTACGATGAGGACGAAGCAGAAATTAAAGCCCAGATGGATATAGTAGAAGCGCAGTTGCTAGAGTTTCATAAGACCACAGGTACCGAGAGTTTGCGCACTAAGTACGGTACAGCTACACGGGGCGTACAGACCCGATACTGGACAAGCGATTGGGAAGCCATGCATAAGTTCATCATGGAGCACAACGCACCCGACCTGCTTGAGCGCAGAGTGGCACAAGGACAAATGAAAGAATTCTTAAAAGATAATCCAGATACCATGCCTATTGGTATGAACATCGATAGCCGATACACCGTTACAGTTAGAAGGAGTAAGTAATGACCCCAATAAACCTAGAGCGACCCATGACCACCACACAGGTGACACAAGCGCTTAACGTTAGTAGATCTACCTTATTAAACTTAGCAACACGCGAGGAGAACCCACTACCCAGTATTAAGATCGGTGCGCACTACAGATTCTTTTGGAGTGACATCGTAAGTTTTTTTAACATACCTGATCGTAAAGCAGTACCATCTAAGCCCGAAAGCGATATTACCCCCGACAACATTGGTTCCGATTTTATCTAGGAGTTATAAATGAGTGACTTAACATTATTTAGCAAAGACAAATTACCCGCATACTTAAAAAATATTCAGAAGGACGCCATCAGCCGTAGTATGATCAGTGCGGGTGGCACATCAAAGATATCCATTAAGGGTGGTGTATTTCGCAAGATCGTAGGTGGCGAAGAAGTTATGCGTAACGAAGATCGTGCTATGAATATGGTTATCGTTAACGCCGCGCCAGTTGAGTACCGTACGTTTTATGCGGGTCAGTTTGTAGAAGGTGAGATTTCAGGCCCAACATGCTGGTCATCAAACGGTACTACACCTGATACAGCGAGTGCATCACCACAGAGCGCACAGTGCTCAACCTGCCCACAAAACATCAAAGGATCTGGTCAAGGTGAAAGCCGGGCCTGTCGCTATTCGCGGTGGCTTGCTGTTGCATTAGAGAATGACCTTGAAGGTGACGTTATGCAGTTGATATTACCTGCGCAATCTGTATTTGGTAAAGGTGATAAGGGTAAGCTACCGTTACTCCAGTACGCTAAGTTTTTAGACGCGCATAACTTACCCATTACCGCGGTAGTTACTGAAATGCGTTTTGATACAGACTCTGCTACACCTAAGCTGACATTCAAGCCAATACGTCCGTTGACCGAAGAAGAGTACACATTGTGCCGTGAGCGAGCAACTAGCTCTGATGCGATGGATGCGATTACGATGCGTTACTCAGCCAAGAAAACAGATAGCAATATCAAAGTTGATGCAGATACTTTAGCTGTTGTAAAAGCCGCCGCCGCCCAGCATGCAAAAGCCAAACCCGTTGCGGTCGCGGAATACTTTGACGGTGAAGAGCCCCAAGCGCAAGAAGCCGCACCTAAAGTAAAAGGTAAAAACAAAGCTGTTGATGTTAAGTCCGTGTTAGATCAGTGGGCTGACGATGACGACGAGTCATAATTAGTCACGCGGGGTGGTGAGAGCCACCCCAATCTAACCTACTGGAGCACAATATGCACGGATACTCATATGAGTTTGCAAAGAAAGTCCGCGCGCTGGCCTTACGAAAAGATGCACCAATTGGTGTGAAGCTAGGACTCAAGGCAGTAGAGCGTGGTATACCTGTTAGTCACATCGCGAGTACCCTCGAAGTATCTCGTATGGCTGTTTATGATTGGTTCACCGGAAAATATACACCTGAGCATACAAAGTTACAGCAACTAAAATTAGTGCTGTCCGGCAAAACAAAATAAACAGCGAGACGTTATGACGTTAAATGATTTTTTTCGCCTCGTGCTTCCAACCGAGGGCACATACTGCTTCGGCGCGATTATGGGCAAGAAGGTCGAGCATGTCTTTGTGACTAGTGTTATGGAAATGGAAGGGCTGAACAACGTAGTATCAGAAGGGGTTAACCAGTACTACACCCCGGCGTCGTTTAAAGACGACAGCAAACGCGCACAGACTAACACCTGCAAAGTACGTTCGTTTTGGTTAGACATCGATGTAGGCAAGGCGGATGCCACTAAATGCTACGCCACAAAGTCGGAAGTCTTTACCGCGGTTCGTGCGTTTATAGAAGCCACTGATTTGCCAGAACCTTTATGGGTTGACTCCGGTAACGGTGTGCATTTGTACTGGCCTGTTGTGTCTGATATGGAACCTGAAGTTTGGAAGCCCATTGCTACCCGATTACAAGCACTTGCACTTAAACACGAATTACGTGTAGATACATCATGCACGACAGACTCCGCTCGGTTTTTGCGCTATCCGGGCACTATGAACTACTCTAACCCTGAGCGTCCTGTACAAGGGCGTATATTATCTGAGGACTATGTAGCTAACGATTTACTAGAATTTGCAATGAAGCTAGGGTTGGGGGATGCTCCTACACAAACATCGGACACCCCGATGGAACTAGGCTTTACAGTACCCACAGATATTAAGTACGCCGATGACGGGGTGTCAAAGGTTATGGTGGGTATTACTATATTTAAAAATATTATGGAGCGCACCGATTCTTGCGCGCAGTTGCAATATATTAAAGAGCATCGTGTGTCGTTACCGGAGCCGATGTGGCGCGCAGGGTTATCGATTGCCCAGATATGCCAAGACCGTACGGATGCTGTGCATGAAATTTCTGTAGACTACCCCGGGTACTCCCGCGACGCGGCATTGCATAAAGCAAGCCAAACCAACGGCCCCTACACATGCCAAGCGTTCGAAAGACTATCATCAGATAACTGTATGAAGTGCCCACACCGTGGCAAAATTTCTACCCCCGCGCAATTGGGGCGCTATATTGAACCTGCGGTTACTGAGGAAGACCGTACTGTTATGGAGCTCGAAGCCCCCGCATACACTGCACCAACCATACGGGTGNCTAATAAAGATATTATCGTTACCGCGCAAGTAATACCTGAGTACCCTGAGCCGTACTTCCGACCAAAAGGTGGGCGTGGTGTGTATAAACTAGCTAAAACACCGGGTGAGGAACCAGTGCCAGTACAAGTTTGTGAATATGATTTTTATGTAACCCGTCGTATGAGCGACCCTGATGTAGGTGAGGTGTTGTGGTTTCGTGTACATCTACCGTTAGATGGTATTCGTGAGTTCAGTATTCCACTTAGTGAGGCAGTAGCTCGAGATAAATTACGTGATGCGCTAGCAAAACATGGGGTGATGGCTGTAACGGCTAACCAAGTCACCGAGTATTTAATGTACGTTAACAAATGGTTGAGGCACTTACAAATGACTAAGAAAGCAGAGAATGTACGTTCCCAAATGGGTTGGACAGACCAAGGCTCGTTCGTTGTGGGCACACGCGAGATGATACCTAATGCCCCGAATGGCGAAGATCTTGTGTACGCTCCCGCGGCTGTGCGCAATTCCAATATCACACCCGCACTAAGTGAGCGGGGGGACTTTCACAAATGGAAAGAAGTTATTAATTTTTACGCTAATGACGATATGGAAGCCTATGCGTTTGCGGTGTTCCTAAGTTTTGGTGCGCCATTGATGCAGTTCACTACCTTACGTGGTGGGGTATATAACTTAGTAAGTACTGAGTCTGGTATTGGTAAGTCATCTGCGTTACTTGCGGCTAATAGTATCTGGGGTCACCCAACTGATTTACTCTTACAAAAAGATGATACGTACAACGTACGTATTCACCGTGCGGGGGTTATGCGCCACTTACCTATTACGATCGACGAGATCACTAATATGAAATCACTTGAGTTATCCGATCAGGTGTACGCGAGCACTACAGGCCGTGGCAAGAACCGTATGGAAACCCATAGCAACAGCGAGCGCGCTAACACCACCTCATGGCAGACCCCCACCCTCACCACATCAAACAGTAACGTGGCCGATAAGCTATATATGAATAAGAGTTTCCCAGAGGGCGAGCTCATGCGGTTAATCGAAGTGGAAGTTAAGCGTAACCATAAGTTTCCAAAGTCGTACACAGATATGCTGTTCCCTCAGCTTGAGCACAACTACGGTATGGCATGGGTGCCCTACATGCGCTACATCATGAACCACCAAAGCGAAGTCATCACAATGATTCGGCGCACTCAAGAGAAAACAGATGCCGCGGCAAACCTTACTCAACGAGAGCGTATCTGGTCTGCAATGGCCGCGATTGGTCTAGTAGGCGGCACGATTGCTCACAGCTTAGGGTTACATGATATTCCCGTAGAGCGCGTTGCACGGTGGGTAGCGGTGCATATGTTTGACACATCTAAGCACATCACGCAGTCACGTAGCAGTGCCGAGGATAACATCGCGACATACATGTCAGAGAACTACAGCAATATGCTGATGATCCGCAATGAGCCCGAGGCAGGTACGATGGAAGTGATACCGATTATTGAGCCACGCAATGAACTGCTCATTCGATTTGAACCGGACACCCGTCGTATATTTATTGCGAGTGGACCGTTTAAGAAGTGGTGCGCTAAGAACCAGATTAGCTATAACGCGCTAGTAGACGCACTTGCCCAGCGCGGGGTTCGCACCGAGTTAGTTAAAAAGCGTATGGCTAAAGGTACCGCGATTGCTATGCCCCCTACGTCTACGCTAATGCTACATGTACCTGATAACGTCTCGGGGTCGATATTTGGATTAGACGAAATGGATAAGATTGATGCGAAAAAAGCCCAAGCAGTTATTGAAGCCATTAGTTGACCCACCCAGTGTGTGCCGTATCACTACGGAAGGTATAGATTATGTGTTTGACTGGGATACCTTCCCAATACACGGGTTTGTTTTTATGCGCTGTGTGGCAACTGATGAAGTGGTGAAGAAGTTAAAACACTCCGCAATGCGGTGTGGTGTGGGTATCACTACACGAATAGGTATACGTAACGGCTACTGGGGGGTTGGACTTTGGCGAACTAGGTGATATAATTAAATTGTGCTGGCTCTCTCCTCTAGCACAAGTCCTCAAGACTCCCCCTAGACCCCAACTTCGGTTGGGGTCTTTTTATTAGGGCTTACGTGCCATAGTTTGCGCACGGAATTTACGCAAGTCCATCAGTATTTCTTGCTCTTGCTTTTTGAGCTTAGTGATCTCTTCGCGTTTTTGCTGTGGGTTAAACCGTGGGTCATTCTCGTAGAACCTACGTACTTCGCGAAAGTGGGCTAAAGCTTTTAGCTTATTGTTGACATAAGGTGCCGCCGATAGCAAATAACCATTTTTCTCTATAAACGCCGCCCGTTCTTGAGGCTTATCTTTTAGGAAACTCGCGCCGTTTACTGCTTGCGCAACTTTTTCTCGGAAGTCATAAAACTCGTCTTTTGTACGAGTTCCCACAGGCGCGAGTAATCCGATACTTAGGAAAGGTATTTTCTCTAAGGCCACCGAAGGTCTATTTGGATTCATGAGTATGTCCGCCACCGTAGATACCGCACCCCCTGCTATACCAAAGTAACCACGAATAGCGTTATCTATAAGTATTGGTGATGTATTCGTAACTTTACCTATCGCTTTCCCTAACTCTGATGTGCCCGAAGTGTACTGCAACGGTGCGGGGCGGTCTTTCATAGAAGGAGGTATGAGCTCTCGGCGGGTAAACATAGAGAAATTCACCATATTTTCAAATACCGGTTTAATAGCCGCAGGAATAGGCATCATGCCAAATTCACCTGCCACGTCTTTTACAGTACCCATAAGCATAGAGTACGCATCGCGTTGCTCACCTGTTGAGGATTCTTTAAGATACTGCACCACGCGCTCAGGTATAGATTTAAACATAAACCCGAATTCATTTGGCACCGAAATCTTTAACGGTTGATCAAGCCCTAACCCCACACGAATAAATTTAGGAAGTATCCAGTTGTGGTCCCGCGTCCGGTCGGTTTGCTCTTTGTAGTCGTCGTCGTCACTCATACTCATAGAGTAAATAGTAGACAACCCAGCCATAATTACAATGCGACTGATAAACATTTTTCGTGCGGCTTTTTGTTGTAACCCTGATGAAGAATCCTGCCCTGTTAAGCCACGGTACACTAGGTCGTTACCCTGTGCCCATGAGTTAAAGAATGGCACTACGTGCGTGAGCATGCGCATAGTTTTTGATGCACCACGACGGTTAAAGTTGATGAGTTCTCGCGCGCGGGTCTGGGCTAATACTGCGCTCCCGCCTTCTTGTAAGGTCTGTTCGTACACGGCTAAACGAGCCGCCATATCCGAAGCTTTGGCAATCTGCTCCATGCGGTGTACAAAGGCACGCACATAACTACGCTTAACAGCCTTAGCATCAAACTCAATCAACTCCGCAGGGTTAATAGGGTTAAAGTCAATCTCGCCTGCAATACCCCCTGACTCTAATTGTTGCATGCCTTTAAAATCTTTACCTAAAGCTTGTGCCCACCATACACGAGGGAAGTAGTACAAGGTCTTACCCAGTGCGGCCAGAGGACGCTTAACGCCAGAGTTAAACATAGCGCGTTGGGAGTCATCAATTACCTGTTTAATAGAAAACATAGGCGTGGCTGTAATTGTTGCTCGTAGTAATCTTGATGCACCCCCCAAAGCCTTAACAGTGGTACCAGTGAGCTCGGGGGTTTGCACAAAAGCGGCTATGTCATACTGGTTTTGCAATTCATATGTAGTCTCAATACCGTCTTTATATAATTTTAGTGGTAATACGATATGGGTACTATCNGCGTCTGATTTACTCATCAACCTACGCGCGGTACCTGACTCCACCATAAAGTCTAACGTACGCACAACGGCTGAGTTACGCATTGACTGATCAGTCATCCATGCTAGTTTGTTCATGTAGTTGTCAATTGAATTAGCTACAGGGCGTTCAAACGAACCTCGTAGTTCTGGCAACTTACCTAGTGCGGCGATCCCCCGACGCTGTGGGGTAAACACAATTTCTGGGTTTTCTAATAACTCTTGTAGGCGGGTAAAAGGTATGTAATCTACGGCCTCTTTCCATCCAATGGCTTTCGCTGGTGTAATACGTCCCGACAATGCCATAGCATCAATTAAATTATTACGCACAGTGTTCATTGTGGTCTGGAGCGCTTTTAGCTCAGGCGTATCGTTAAACACTCGCATGTCGGCGTCAATTTCGGCAAATGTTTTATGTAAGGCAAATTTTTCACTACGGGTTTCCCAAGCCTTATCAAGGTCCCCCGAAGCCACGTGTTCCTGAGCAAGAGCTTCTAGCTTGGCGTTGTGCGCCCGCAAACCGGATAACCGCACACTTTCGAATACTGTAGCCACTCGGGCTTTCATTTGGGAGTAAGTTAAATCATATTTTTTAGCTAAGGCATTTATTTGTTGCACTACCGCGGTGGCTGAGGCTTCATTACCCTTAGCGTCTTTTAGTGCGTACGCTTCCCATAGTCCGGCTTTGTCCATACGCAACCCACCTTTCTTAAACACCTGCGCGGCTACTCGGTCGTGGTCATAAGCTTGACGTAGCCATACCATAGGGTTTACATCACCAAATGATGTGCGCAGTCCATCGTCAAATGCTTTATTAACTTTACGTGCAATTGGCGCTTGCATATCCACAGCTTGCTGGCGAAAAATATCAGCTAGGGGGGCTTGCGCGCGGGTGAGGGTGTTCATAAACTTACGCTTTTCACTACGGTACACAGGGTCAGCCGCCGCGTTTACATCGGCAATAGTGCGCGCAGTCATCTGCCCAAAAGGAGTGTCTACGTTTTGCGCGGCGTAGGCTACATCAAATTCACCAATACGCATACCCGTTGTATCTTGCTGGAGTTGACGCCCTGTGCGAAGTAGGCCATCTACAGAGATCATAGATATAAAGAGTACGTTGGCTTCTTTAGAGCCTTCAGGAATACCTAACAACCCACGCAATGCACGGGCAAACCACGAGAATAATGACGTCTCATTAGGATACGGAATACTCATTAACTGCTCTTGGAACTCACGATTAGACATGGCTTCTGAGGCAAACTCGGTCAGGCTGGCCATACCGTACTCTTTGGCTAAATCAGGGCGTACCTTCTGCACATGGGCATACACATCATTAAGTGTTCTAAACTCAGGGCGACGTGCACCTTGCTGTTCCTGATTGATAATGGTTCTGTGCACAAACGAGTGGATAAGCTCGTGCATAAAGGTATGCGAATCTGCGGCGTCACGTACTAAAGTAATCTCATCAGTTATAGAGTTGTACTGCCCCAAGATGTCCATACCCTTCGCATCAACACCTAACGAGTCCGCTATACGCATAGTGGGTAACTTCCCCCCAAGATCAAGTATCTTCTTAGCAACCAACTGCTCACGTGCATTAAACGAACCTGAGGTGTCATTGAGTATGGCATTAAGAGCGGCTTGGGGGCTAAGGCTGTTTAGCGCTGTTTGCAATGAATTAGTAAGTGCACCCGGGGCTGTACCATTAGCACGAGCCGCCTGCGCGGCAATAGCCACATTACTTAGAGAATTCTCCACAGCTATTGCAAGATCATCCATTGCCACATACACATCATCGGCGGTAGTGATATTCCAAAAATCTTCTTGTGTAATACGTTTGGCTTTGAAAGCTCTAGCGGCAACTCCTTTTACCTGAGATAACGTAGGTTCTAGCATTCCCTGTAAGTCCGCAATGGCTCGCTCTATTGGATTTTGTGGATTGATAACGCTAGGGTCTACGGGTGCTTCGGCTATGGGTGCCTCAGCTATGGGTGCCTCAGCTATGGGTGCCTCAGCTATGGGTGCCTCAGCTATGGGTGCCTCAGCTATGGGTGCCGCGGTTACTGCACTGGGTGCCTCAGCTATGGGTGCCGCGGTTACTGCACTGGGTGCAGTTCCTGCAAATCTATCGTCGCTTGTAACGCCGCTATTATCACCCACCAATCCTGTTGGTTCAGTTTGTGGAACGGCTCCGGCGGTATCTGCTTGTGTGGTGGTTGGTTCCACGCCCACGTCACCCACTCCCACGCTTGGCTCACTTGGTTGTCTGTCAACGATAGGCTCAGATCGAACTGCTGTACTTGGGGGTGTTGATTGGCCATCTTGTGCTCCTACTGATTGCTCGGCGATTGGCGGTATAGTCTCTAAGAACGCAGTTATCTTATCCTGTATCTCGGGCGCGCGGTTGGTTGTATCTCGATATATCTCTAATGCTTCTCGTATAAACGCACGTTGTTTAGGGTCTGTTAAATCAGCACTGGTTATATCAGGATTCTTACGAAGCTTCGCAGTTCTGCCAATACCTAAGCTATTAAAAATTTCAGGTGTGAGCTGTGTGGGCTCAGTCGGTGCCACGGGAGCCATAGGCGCATTAAAGTCCAAAGCCTCTTGAGTAGGGGCTACAGGCGCGGCTAATTTAGTGTCATACAACGCTTGAATATTGGTCTTAACTTCGGGTGCTATTTTGTTGTTAGCAAGCACTTGACCGAGTATTTGCGAGGCCTGTGTGCGCTGGTTGGGTTCACTTAAATCTAAACCTGATAACTGTTTAACGTACGCCGCGGCTTTTGGTAGTCCCGAATTAATTAGCTCATTGGTAGTGAGCACCTGTGATGGTCTGGTAGTAGGCGCACTTACTTGTGGTCCACCAATATCTCTAAACTCAGCTTGTTGAGGAGTTGCCCCCAGTAGTGTTTGTGCCGCTATATTGGCACGTTGCGCGGGAGGCAGATTTGCTAAGGCTTCTTTATTCACCTGTGCGCGTCGTGCGGGCTCTACACCAATTTGTTTGGCTAAGGTCTGCCCTTGCTTGATTTTTGCGTTAACTGCTTGTATTTGTGTATTGATACTTCTACGTAAGTCCGTTGTACTTGCGTCACGGGTTAACTGGTCTTTTATGCTAGTTAAGTTATCTTTTGCGTTATATAACAAATCGAGGTTGTCTGTTAGCCCATCAGGTTGTATTACAGCCTCTGTAATTCTAGTGCCTACCGCATCTACATTGGTTTGGAAATCGGCTACAAGTTTTGTTTGGGCATCAGCCGCTTGTTGGTTACGGTCTTCTAATTCTTTTTGATCCACCCCACGCATGTACCCAGCGGTCTGTTGTTCTTTTTGTAGCTCATATGTATCGCGGGGAGTTTGGGAATCTACGGGCTCTCCAGATGGGTCCAACCCACGGGCTTCTAATTGACCCCGAGCACTACTACGTTCCACAGGAGAAGCTAAAGCACCCAGCGCAGGACCCACTTGTATTGCGCCGTAAGCCGCATCTCCATACGCAGAATACGCGTCATCAGAGAGTAAATCTTGCCCTGCCTGCCACCGAGTTAATACCTGCTGCGCAATTTCAACGGGTATTTCAACTAGACCTCTTGCCGCACCTTTACCCGCACCTTTTGCAAGGCTAGCTTGGGCCACAGCAAGTAATTCTTTTTTTGCGGTGGCTTTAGCAACATCTTTACCAATTTCTTTACCTAGAATACCAAGAATAATGTTTTTACCTACCGTGAACGCAGTCCCCCCAATTTCAAGCGCTGTCTGCACTGTAGCGGCTACTGCCGCAGGACCTCGGTTTAATACAACGGGTTCACCTTTTTGTTGGGCTACTGATGCCTGCTCTTCTACAGCTTGCCCAAACATTTGTGGGTATAAGTACGTCCCCGCGCCAGCTATACCCCCAACAACGGCACCGGCGGGACCAAATGGAGCCCCTAGTCTGGCACCTCCAAACCCCGCACCCAGTACACCGGCTATATTTGCACTTTGCGCGGCTACAGCTCCGGGTATTTGGTTTATAAACTCTCCTGCCGCGGAGAAAATTCCCTGCTCGTTATAAGCTTGCTTAACCTCGTCAAACCCACGAGTAGTACCCGTTTCCTTGGATATTTCTTCTTGACGCGCCACACCTTCGGTTGCGGCTTGCGCGGCTTTTTCTGGGCTACCTACGAGAGCTTTTGCACCAGTTACTGTGCTAGCCCCAGCGCGTTTGAATGAAGATGTAAACTGGTCAAGTACTGAGGCTTCTTTAGGCGGGGGTTCAGGGGTAGCAGTGCCCCCAAATTTTTCCCAAGGACCTGCGGGTGGGGTGTCAGACGCTGTTGATGAAAACTTATCCCAAGGTCCTGTAGCCATTACGCCTTCTCCCAGTTGGCCTTATCACTAGGGTTTCCACCCTTAAATTTATAACCATCCATAATAGCACCTATTGCAGGCGCGTCTGTAGACGTAGGTTTTTTACCCTGTACTCGAGGCCCTGCGGCGGTTATAGCATTATCTAGAATAGTTTTAGCATCGACGATTGCCTGCGGGGCACCAAGTTCTAACGCTTTAGCGTAAGCGGTTTTTGCCGCTGAAACATAAGGGTCTGCATTAATCGCGGCATTTAACTGAATTTGGGTCATTTCCTTGTCCTTACCCGACCGCATAGTAGCCGCAGTTAATGTAGCGTCAATCTTTTTGAGGTCTGTTGTGTAGTCCATGTAGTTTTTAAACGATGATTGTGCGGCTTTTTCATCACCTCGGCGT
>LV_Brine_h2_0102DRAFT_1000304_pt1 | contig 18375 bp, 15 predicted proteins | sample LakVidmifraction_3_FD_10600 | JGI IMG/M metagenome (IMG submission 10600)
ATTTGAGCTATACATTACAATAGACCTCCTTCGTTTATAATTTGTTAAAATTTTATTTTAGTAGATTTCATATTTACAATTTATTCATTGTAAATTGATTCTACTTCTGGTAATGGAATAAATGTTGGAACTAAATTAATAGGAGTAAATGTTTCTTCAATAGTATCAAAGGCATATCCTGCTGCATTTAGTACACTTGATATTGTTACTCTGACATCTTCTGCGTTGTTCATACCTATTTCAGAAGCAGCATTGATTGTTACAACCAAGTGTCTACTATCAATCATTGTTATATTACCTACTGGTAATTCTTGACTTCCAGCAATATCATAAAGATTTATTGTAGGTGTATTAAACAATTCTTGTTCAACTTCTATATTTATTATTCTTCCCCAATCATCAAATTCATCTGCAACGTTTTCTAAATTAACAAAAGCATTATATGGAGATGCGTATAATGCACTGAAAGTGATGTCAGATATACTAGTTGTTATGTTTTCAATACCGTTAGTTTCCTTATATTTAATATCGTAAACTGAAAATTCTAAATCTGTTATTCCTGTCGAAATAAAGTCTATAGGAGAAGCCATCCCAGTCCAGTTACGGTCAGTAATTAAAATGTGTGTTTTATTTAGAGTATCTTGTATTACAATACCCACACGATAATCATTTGTTATGTACATATTTATGTTTTCAGCTATTCCAGTAAATTCTTCGATTTCTCTCTCTATATCCCATGATTGAACTCCACTTTCGCCCATACAATAATTCCTATAATAAACTTTGCCATTAGACTTAATATAAAGGCAAATCATACCTTGATCTTGTGTTGGAAATGAAATATTCCTCCATCCTCTTATAGCACTTACTTCGACAACGTCACTAGCTAATATTGTCTTGCTATTAAGATCATTCCAATTTTGAACATATAATGTTCCTTCATTTACCCAAAACAGATGTGGTTTGCTTTTAGTTTTTAATTTATATTTCCCCTCAATATTATCTCTTTCCCATGAACCATCTACAGTTATTGCAGACGTTGTGGCATTTCCTACATTAAATTCACTCTCCCAATTTATATTTGAGCCAGTCCATGCCGAACTATGTACATAAGCAATACCATCATTAATGCTAATTCTATATAAATAATCCACTCCAGAGTCTATTATTGGTCGGCTTGCTGCTATAGAAGACTCACCAAAACTACCACCTAAACCTATTGTGCTAGTATCTAAATGTCTATCATCTAGTATTATGCTCTTTCTAGTTGTGTTCACAAAGGCTTGTATAAACATTGTTGCACCAAGTCTTCCTAGTGTTTCACTACTTAAAGATACTAAATTCCACTTACCAACTTCGAGTAAACCAGTTACGTCTATGTTATCTTTGTTCTCATTAAATGAGCCATCCCTAGCGCCTAAATAACTAGTATAATCTAAACCATTAATTTTTATTTTAACGTTACTTGGATATGTACTTTCATAAATTCCATACTCAATGTCATGATTGTGTTCTGGTATTTCTACACCATGTTGATGATCTGGTATATTCATATAATGAGCATGTGCAGGGAATGTTACAGCATGTTGATGTGCGTGAACTCTATCAAAATCATGCCTATGACTAGGATCGCCTGCACTTGAAGTTTCATCTACTACCCATTCTACATTAATACCACTAGAACCAGTATCTTCGGTAGTCCCACCACCATCTAAAGTACTCTGTACAAAACTACCCCCATCAGCCGTACTTTCTGTAAATCCACCACCACTAATTGTTGATGTTGAATATGCTCTAAATTTTTCCATCTTAAATCTTAAAATAGCTTTGTGAATAATGTTGGTTTGCACTGGTATATAAATATATAGTTCTAGTGGTTTATCAACATCTACATTGTCTGTATTTCCTTCTTGCCAAGTTTGCAATATCCCATCTTCATCAAGAACAGTAGTTGAACCACTTTTGTCTTTTATAAGCAAGCCATATTTTCCAATCTTGTAATTTCCGAGCCTTATCCTTTCCCTATTCCCTTTATCTAAAACTTGTATACCTTTCTCACCAGAAATCATAACTTGGTTATATAAAGTATCTTGTTCAACAACGCCATCTAAATCTAAATCAATATCTAAAACATCATTGGATATTTTTTCTCCGAAGTCTCCTACAACAATCTGATGTGCTTGCACTTCAGCAAATTGTCCTAATTTCCCTCTGATTACTTCGGCATTTATACCCATCCCTGAAACAGCCGTACTTACTGTATTCCAGTTATCATTAGTGATAGCTAAAATATTATTTATTAATCTCATTTGTTTTGGATCAATGCTACCATCTAAATTCTCTTTAACTATCCAAATGCCTCTTTCATCTATCATAGGTTTTTGCCCAGTGGCTTTTAATATCTCTTGTTTAGATAAATTTAAAGCATTATCTATATATTGACTTATCATAGATTGTGCATCTTCACCTTTATCCCACTTTAATTTATTAAAATCAACAGTGGTTGAGGTCACATTCATTGAGTTTAATAAATCTCTCAAATAAATATCAGCGTTATCAACACTATCACGATTACTAAAGGTTAAGCTTAAACTATTACTGTTGGGTTTGTGAATATACCCAACCAATCTAACCTCATAGTTAATCCCTAATTCAGCATGGTTAACTTTTACCAAATCACCAAGTATAAATTTATTCCACATATGTTGGCATTCTACTACGCTTAGAAAATCCACTACATCAGTATCAAATTGAATAGCTGGCTGACTAACTTTGTTAAGTAGCTTTACACCCTCATCATACAATTCTTGTATGTTATCTTCAGTATAATTTGTATCGTTATAAACCTCTTCTTTAATAAAACTATCTAATTCTTTTAATTGAACTAAAGAAAAATGGTTAGATGCAGCAATTCCGTTTTTTAGAGTAGTAATATTACTATTAATGGCAGATATCGCATCTTCAAGTACTTCAACCTCACCATTTTTTATTGTAACTTCAGCAAGTTTATCAGTTTCTTGTGTTTTATATACAGTTGTGGGTTGATTATCTGTTATAGCTATGTCTAAATTCAACCTGATAGCTTTCAATTCTGTGTTCAATGCAACTAATTCATCAGATTTCACACCCAACAAGCCATTGTTTGTTTGCAAATCATCAAGATACCCACTAAAATCACCTTGTTTAGTTACTATAAAAGCTTCGTATACATCTAAAGCATCAATTAAACTTTGTGACATAAATTCTGGTTTCTTATAATAATCATAATTTTCTAAATAAGGTTGCCCAGTAATATTTACTGATTGAATAGAGGTATTATTTTCACCATAAAGCATTAGCCTAGTTTTTATTTCACCATAATTAATTTTTTTATTTAAACTATTAATGTAGTTATTATCACTTATATATAATCCTTGGTTTTTACCTAATTGTGTCACTTCATAAATATCTATAATTTTATCTATTGTATTAAACTTAAATAGACAACTGAATGAACTTTGTATTTCAATCATCATTTGTAAAATATTAGAATTAGAAAAGTCAAAAGCTCTATATTTAGTTTTTAAATTAGAACTGATATATCCTGTTGTCCAAGAAGTCCTTTTTTCTATATAATTCATAATCCCTATTTCTAAACCATTATCATCAATGGGATTATTTATATCCCATAAATTTCTTGAGGCTGCACTATATCCTATTACTTTCTTTTGTGACATTTCAAACTCTCTGCTGAAAGCATGAACACTTTTATATGCCTCACCATTTTCATCAAACTTCTCATCTGCTTGATTAATATAAAAATACTTCATTTTATTCAAGAATATTAACATATCACCATTAACTAAGTCATATATTTCGTTTCTGTTTGTCGCATTCTCCCTATCATTATAAAGTGGGATATTAAACGATATTTCATCTATATTTGCGAAATAAGCTTTAATTTCAAAGTCTGTTATATTTTTCAAAGAAGATATTTTTTCTGTGTTTAATTTACACAACATTAATTGATAATCTGGTAAACTTAGATTTGGATTAATATCCACTAACATTTATTACTCACCACCTTATTTTACAATTGGGAATTGCGACTTAACTTGTATTTTACATTTTCCAATTACTTCTATTTCATTTACGCCTTGTATTAATTCTAACCATTCTTCATTAAATTTCTCTAAAGGATTGCTTCCAAATTTATCACTTAGAATTAATTCATTTTCATTATCAATGGAAACAATTTCATCAGCTATTAAATCCACGAATTGGAACTCTTTATTGCCATTAGAAGTATTTATTAGATTTATACTAGTTTCACCATTTACTAATTCTATTTCAATTTTTGGTTTATATTTCTGAACAATATTACTTTTGTTTTCTAAAGATATTACTTGAGACGTAGTATTATTTGACAAATCAAAATTTAAAATTTCTATACCACTCCATGCATATGGGCTATTAGTTCTAAACGTTAACTCCATATATCCTTGATTATTAATAAGTGATAAATTTGATTTATCTATAAATATTCCATAATATATTTTAGTTAAATCGTCATAAGTTTGAAATGGTTTGTAATCATCATGTAATAACCATTTTGAAATATCATATCTTATTTGAGATGTCCATTCTTTAGGTTGGTTGTTTTCATCTAATAATGCCAATTCTAAACTGAATTCTATAGGCTCTTTGCTAATCCCATAATGAAAAGGTCTTAATTTGTTGCGAACTATTCTTTCTTGTATATCTCTACCACCCCAATATGGAGTTTCTATAAATGTGTCTTGGCTCATCTTTACTATATGTAAATTCATTGATTGTGATTCTATTTCATTAAACCTAAAATGTTGTGATTCCACTTATAAATCACCTCCCATAAAAAAGACCGATTATGTTTTAATCGGTCTAAAGTTCCCTAATTTTTGCAATTCACTTATAATATTATTGCCTTCTTTTTTAATTAAAGGAATAATATCTTTTGTAGCGTTCCCTTCAATGTTTATTAATTTACCAATTTCCAATACCATTCCTTGCCCTTTATTTATACCTGATATCTTAGGTGCTGACATACTGATTGCCGATAAAGAAACAGTTTTTAACATCTTTTGTAATTGGCTGTCATTAAATATCCACTCAGGGTCGGATTTAGTTCCATGGAAAGGTGATATTAGTGTACCAGTTTCAGTAATTTTACCACCGTTAGCAAAACCACCCTTTTTTATTTCTTCATAACTTTTACCTATTAAATCTTCATAAGAATATTTGTCTGAACTAATATCATACTTATCCCTTAATGCTTGTGCATTAGTACTAAATCCTTTTCTAGCATCAGCATTAGTAATCTCACTATACAGCTTTTTTAAACCCATATATTGATAAAAGTCAGTTTCACTCATATCTGATATTCTACCTGAACCAGAAACCCCTGCTTCGTGTTCTTGATCGGGTGTAAGTTGATAATCACTGTCATATTGCTTCTTACGACCTGATAAATCATTAAACTCATTCAGCGCTTGCTTCGCTAGGTCTAATTGAGATAAGAAGTCCTCTTTGATATAGTCACCTAATATACCCATACCCTTACCAAACTTGTCCTCAAAATCTTTGTAAGCATCATAAATATCCTCAAAATGACCTTTGCTAGTTTNAACTTCTCCATCCATAATAGCTTTTCTAGCCTCAGAATAAACTTTTTCATCAGAATATTTCTTTTCAAGATATTCCTTGTTTACTTTGTAGTCTTCTTCCAACCTAGACTTGTCATTATTAAATAAATCATCAGCTATCTTTTCTTTTTCTTTAACTTCATCTTCTTTAAGTTCAAGTTGGTCTTCTAGAGATTCTTTTAAAACATCTCTTTCTTTCTTTTGTTGCATTTTAGCTATTTTTTCATTTTGGTCTGCCAACTCTTGTCTTAAAGCTATTGTTTTATTTCTGGCTGTTAAAGAATCATCAAGTGCCAATACATCAATCTCACCTTGAATCCTAGTTGCCTCATCTCTTTCTTTGGCAAGTTGTTCAAGATAATCTTCTTCCTCATATTGATCATCAAGTGCATCTATTTTCCCTTGAATCAAATCTTTAAAATCATTTAATTCTTTTGAATATTTTTCTTTACGAGCGTTATATCTTTCTTCTAATGACTTCATTTCAGCATTGTGATTATCTTCAAGTTGTGCCTTTTCTTCTTCCCCACGCTTACGTATAATAGCAACAATAGCCTCTTGAATAGAGTCTAAAGCACTCAACCTTTTTTGCTGTTGGTCATACAGATCATTTTGTTCTTTTATCCAATCAGTACGAGCCAATTCTTTTTGTTGTTCTAGAAGTCCAGCCATAGCATCACTAGTTTTGCTTATTGTACTCTCTAAATTCCACCACTCTTGACTTGCTTGTGGTAGAAGCTGAGATTGTAAGTCTATATATCTTTTAAATTGTTCTTCAACTTCTTTACTCTTGCCCTTGATATTGTCAAGGTTAGAGATAACTCTACTATCGCCCTCACCATTAAACTTAAAGTTCTTTGATAATGATTTTTCTAATTGTAATAACTCAGCACGTCTTGCAATATTTAATTGATTAAGAGACTTTTGTCTTTGTTCATTAAGAACTATTTCCTCTTTCATCAAAGCAAGTTTCTTTTCTGCATCATCACCAGCTAAATCTTGCATTGTTTTATTTCTTGACAATAGGTTGCTATTCTTTTCTAATTCTAAGTTGATTTTTTCGTAAGCATCTGCTATTGCTTGGTATATTTCTTTTGTTGAGCCACCACCAGATTTCTTACTAGGACTTCCACCCCCAAGACCACCACTACTTAAAGAATCTAAATCCCTCAATGCTTTTTCAATATCTCTTAATGAAGATTCTGCTTGTGCTAATTCGTTATTAGCGTTTATAGTTTCGTTTGAAAGCTTAGTAGTCCCTAATGCTGTCAATGAAGCAAGGGGATTCCTAGGTGCGTTTCCTTTAGGATTGACTATATCTAATAATGGGTTTCTTACCATACTCGACAACGCTTTCGCTTCTGCCATTCTAGCATTTAATCTTGTTCTTATCTGAATAATTGTCTGTTCTGTGTTATATTTCTCTGACATAATTTGTTGCCTAGTATGTTCCACCATAGCTTCTCTTACTGCGTTTAGAGTGTCCTTTTCAAAACTCCAACCAGTTGTTGTTCGATATATTGCTTTTTCTAATTCAGGATACTGTTCTTTTAAGTCAGTTATCTCTTTATACGAAAAAGAGTATCCATCGTTTACTTTTTTCTGAATTTCTTCTAAATCTTGTAGACCATTTCCAAGAGTATTTATAGTGGCACTTAAATCAAGTAAAGCTTTATCAGCATCTTCAGCACTTGTAGTTAAGTCGTCTGCTTCAATAATAACCTTTTCCATACCATCTATTAAGGATTGTATTTCTGGTGATAATTCGTCACCAAGAACATCAGCATTAGTTTTTAATTCTTTATATGATGATATTAAAGTCGTATTTAGTACTGCTATTTCACCATTCAATCTATCAATATCAACTTTTTTAGTTGCGTTAGCTAGCTGCTCTTGCAACTTAGCCATTTTTGCTATCTCTTGATTGGCTTTTGTTAATCCAGAAGTGTTTGTAGGATTTCCACCATATTGACTAGCGTTATTGCTCTCGTCAAGATATTGTTTTTGTATCAACTTCTTAGCCTCTTGTTTTAATATAGTCTCATTGGCTTTAATTTCAGCCTTTAATACTTTCAGATACTTATTCTCTTGATCAGTTCTGCCTTCTTTACCAAGTAATTGTGTATACTCAGATTTAAGCCCCTCTAAAGATATAGTTAAATCCTCAACAATAACTTTTTGTTCTTTTAAGGATATGTTGAGCCAATCTACTAGCTTAACTATTCCCATTATTGCCATAGCACCAGTTGCAACCATAAACAAAGGTGATAAACTCATAGCCGTTGTTAATCCAGCAACAGATAGAGTTGCCTCTTTAGTTGCCAATGACCATATATACATTTGCATTGCACTACCCATCATACCTCTGCTTAAACCATACAAATAAGTTCTAGCCAATCCTATTCCTTTTCCAAGTAGAACCATTACTCCAGTCAAAACACCAGACTGAATAGCAAACTTAGTCAGTCTATTATTTATTAAAACATCTAAAACTTTAACCAAGCCATTCATCCCATCAACAACTATTTTTATAGTCTCAGGATCTAAAAAGTTTTTCCAAAACATTTTACCAGAACTAGCTAGTTTAGCAGTCTTACCTTCAATACTATTTAAATATTTTTCATTCTCTTTCATAGCAGAGCCAGTAGCCTCACTAGCAGAAACAGTAGCAGCTTCAACTGATTCCCAGTTGCTCATTATAGCTTGAAGAACTACAGCTTGCCTCTTACCAGAGACTAATTCGCCTATATAGTTTTGTTGTTCTTTAGTTAAAGTAGGATATATTTTAGATAAAGCTTGTAAATTCTCAAAAGTACTTTTTAATTCTCCATTTGTATCATATAAAGATAATCCAATACCCTCAAAGGCACTTTGTAACTTAGGAGCTAAACCATCTATATTATTTCCTTCCATATCCATAGCTTTTAGCCTTTGAGTTATAATATTCAAACCAGAACTCGATTTTGAGATATCTTGCATAACCTCATTAGCACCAGTAAGCATAGCTACAGTCTGGTCAAAACTATTCCCAGCTTGGTTCATTACAGCAGAAGTTCTTCTTACACCCTCAGCCAATGAACCAGTTGTAATTGCGAAATTGTTTGCTATTTCATTATAGACATCATTTATACGTCTAGTTGCCTCTGCGGTCTGCTCACCCTCAATCTTAAATCCTTTGAGAGTAGCTATAATAGAACTAGTAGCAGCAGTCAAGATTTTCAATCTCATCACCAACATTAAGCATAAGTAAAGCTTCTTGTGCTAAAGAAGTAGCATCTTTAAGGCTAAATCCCATTCGAGCAAAGTCAGCAGTAGCACTTATTACTTCAGTTCCAGTTCTACCTAGAGCATTTCCTAATTCAAACGCTTTGTCAATAAATTTATCATAGGTTGCACCAGTTTCTTCTGTAACTTTTTGTAGCTCAACCATAGCACTATCAAGTTCTTTTATGGTTGTTATAGAACCTTTTAGTGCATTAACGCCAGCTACGATAAAGCCACCGACTAAATAAAATCTGGAGAATTTAAAAATATTTTCAGTCAATCTAGACATCATAGTTCCAGACTCTTTTGCCGTATTAGTAAAACCAGTTAGATTGGTTTTCGCTGATTTGGTAGATTCTGTTAGTTTTTCCATACCTTTTGTACTTGATTCTGTATTTATTATGGGCGTTTTAATCCCACTTAATTTTTTGTTAATATTCTCTATATCTGCAAAAGCCTTTTTGTCTACCTGAACATTAAGTTTAATAGCTTCGCCAGAAATTTTATTTAATTGTGACCTAATATTAACTATAGCTTTTGGATCAATCTGTGCACTCAAAAGTATCTGCATTAAATCACTCGCCATTTTCTCACCGTCCTTTTTGTAAATTTATACAAAAAAAATAAAACCTACATCTAGACTCTATTTTTTATTTTTTACACTTATATTATTTTTATATAATTATTTAAATTAGTTTAATTTATTGGCAAGGATGCCTTCTATATTATCAAAGTCCCAATATGGGATTCTAATTAACCTTATATTGTTGTCTTTACAATATTCATTCTTTATGTTATCATTATGTTTTTGTATTTTAAATTGCATTTCCCCACCAAAAAAGGCTCTTGGTTCAAAGTGTTGTATTCCATCATATTCTATTAATAAATTGCTATTTGGCAAGTAAAAATCAAAAGGTAATGAATATTTATTTCTACAATTATTAAATTTATATTCTCGTTCAAACTTTATATTTTCTTGCTCCAAATAAATTCTAATTAAATTTTCACCTTTGGACTCATTGCACTGAGGACATCTTGTGCCTTTAATAAAATTATTAGGTTTAACTTCCCATTCACACCCGCACGCATTATGCCTACACCTAATCTTAGTAGCAACGTTTATAAACTCACCTATAAAAGTATATTCATTTCCCACTAAATTATGCATTTGTTGTTTGAATTGTTCATCATTTCTATCATAATTAGGTCTGTTACACAAAGGGCATCTAGTACTATCATTTAAAAAATGACCAGATGCAACTTTATATTCATAACCACATATATTATGTTTCATTTTAACTTTAATATCACTATTAATATAATCACCAATAATTTCATATTCCTCACCAACTAGGTCATAAACCTCTTGCTTGAAATGCTTATCAGTTTTTATCTTAGATTCACTTATTTTTTTGCCTTTACAGTTAGGACAACCACGACCTTGTAAAAAAGAACTTGGAACAACATTATATTCATGCCCACATATGTTGTGTCTACATTTTATTTTTGTGCAATCATTTATATATTTCTCTAAAAATATGTATTCATTACCAACAAGTTCAAGAACTTCTTGAACAAATTCTTTATTAGTTTTTTTAATACCCCCAAAACATTTAGGACATCTAGTACCTCTTAAAAAACTTGCTGGAATAACATTCCATTCATGTCCACAAATATTATGTCTACACTTGATTTTGGTTGCATTATTCACATACTCTTCCAAAAACCGATACTCATTTCTTACTAATTTAAAAACTTCATTAACAAATTCTGTATTAGTCTTTCTTTTAGTCATAAATAATTTAACCCTCCTAATTATTTTATATGATTATGTTAAAACCATTATTTAATTACTCTTTATTAGCAATTACACCAAATATTTGCCCTTTTTCTTCCTCAAAATCCCTTAAATCATAAAAGTTTTGAGTTGTAGAAACATCATTATGATGTGCAACGTACTTGCTAACTAAATTCATAGGAACATCATTAGAAAGCAGAAAAGTTATTGCTGAAGCCTTAAAGATATGAGGATTTATTCTCCTGCCTATTATATCAGATAAAACATCAGTACAAAAACTATTAGCCCAAGAATTAGACATTTTATCGTCACCTTTATAGTGAGTGGTAAAAACATATTCATGATCATATCCTCTTTTTTCAATCCACAATTTCATGTACTTTAAAGCCTCGGCATTTATCATATATTCAATTGGTTTACCGCCAGCCCTACCTTTTCCCATAATAGTAGAACTCATTATATAATTTTGACCCTCAAGTATCTCTTGTTTAGTAGTTTCAGTTTTAAACTGAACTATCTCAGCCCTTCTAGCACCAGTGTTAAATGCAACAGCAACCCAAGCAACACCTAAGTAGTTTTTATCATCTAATAAAGTTTCAATAATCATTTTATATTCGTCATAAGTTATAGCCTCTTTGCTATAGACTTGATTCTTAGGGATAGGCTGCATTCCCTTAGTAAAATTCTTATACATTCCATAATTATCAGGGTCATCTTCAGATATAATATCCTCTATAAATATATTAAAAGCAGAAACAGCAGATTTCTTAAAGCCAAGCGCGCTAGAGGACAACCCTCTATTGCTAAGATAGCTCATATATCTCATAAAATCTCTCTTGCTTATTTTATTTACAGGTTTGTCATTTAAAACTGAATGTACCCACCAAAAGAAATGCCTTAACCCTGACTCATATTGAACTTTAGTTTTAGGCGAAAGATGTGTACTTACATCAAGATATTCAGTAACCAAATCTCTGTGTTCTTGAGCTACTAATAGCCACATATCATCAGTTATATCCTCAGCTTTTTTGGCTCTAGTCCTAAGCATATTCATCTCAATATCTTTATGTTCTTCTGTCATTTTACCTCACCTCACTATTTATAATATAAATCTAAATTATATAACGTTATACCCACTTCTCATTAAGCTTTCCATCATAAACTTTCTATATTGTCCATTTAGCATTTCAGCTTTAGCATTGTCCATATAAGGCTTAGGTTTATGCCAGTGTTTATTAGTTCCGAACAAACTTCCACTCAAACCACCATGGATAGTCTCAGCCAAATACTCAGAATAATCACTTGGACTCCAGTAATTAGAACCATGTTGAAAAACACTAGCATTAGAGACTATCTGACCTGTATCATGTGCAATCTTAATCTCAGATGCTCTACCCTTAATTTCTAAGGGAAAGTCTTTTACACTCTCCCTTAGTTGATAAGTTCTTTGGTAGTCACCTTCTGGTTCACTATAAACTTCTTTATTAATTTCAACCTTAACTAACTCAACAGTCTTTTCTGCACTTTTAGCTAAAGCAATATTCTTCGCTTTTTCAAGCTCAATAAGCAGTTGGCTATATGTCCTTATTATTGCCATCCTTTTCACCTTTCTTCTTGATAAATTCATTTACAAACTCTAATTTTTCTGGATTAAATTCCTCCATAGCCTTAGTAGCTTGTTCGATAATACCATCTAAATCATCCACTGCTGGCAATTTTTCTATAAGTTGATTAGCTAATCCTTTAATTATATTAGTAAAATCTTGTTCTTGTTTATGTATTTCTTTCTTTTCCTCAATAAGATTTTCAATAACTAACGCTAAATCCATGATCTCCTCAATAGATATTTTATCAGCTACAAAATTATATATACCAGACTGTACGATTAAATCATAAGCTTCAATAGCATCTTTAGGTAAACTGACATTAGTGTAAGTCTTTATCAATAATACCTTGTACATAATATCCACTTCATTTTGACCTACTATATGTAATCCATTATCATCGTTTAAAGCTGAACCATAAACAGAAGATGCAAACCCTATTTTCTCTAATATCGGTATATACTTCTTAATCTCAATATCCAAACCCTTAAAACCATGAATCTCAGATTCACTTGGAAAGTTCTTCTTTAATTCTTTTAATTCCCCTACTTTGATTTTAGCCATAATGATAAAATCCCCCTTTTAATTTGTTTGTTATTTGTCTTAGTTTTATTTATTATTGGTGTATCCTCCAAAGATTTGAACTCGGATTTCCTGGTTGATTCCAGTTGTGATGCCTAGTTTACACTAAGGATACTTATATTAGTTTAAAATTTGAAAAAAAAGGGAGAATAAATCTCCCACCTTTATGTCTGTTAATTATATATTATTATGTTAATAACTATATTAATCTTCGTATATAGTCATTGTGAACATGTCATTACTGTTAGATGGCTTCAAAATTTCTATAGGCATGTCCATAGGAACAGGGTCACCATCTGGGGCAAATGATAAAGCCCAATTATCTTCCATTTTTGCTGAAGGTACAATTATTTGTGCTGGATATAATTTCTTTGTATAGAAGTCAGTTACTAAAACTTCCATTACAAGTTTAAATGCAGCAGGGAAAGCGTCTGAGCTTACAGTTATAATTTGTGCTGTATCAGTTGTTTCCATCATGAAATATGCTACTACTTGACTTCCAACCACTACATCTGTAAACAATGATATTTCTTGTGTAGCTAAATCATATTCACCAGTAGATACTGTAGTTACTGTTAATGCTAACTCAGTATCTTCAACGCCATCTGCACCCATTGTGTATAAAGCTAGTAATGCTCCGCCTTTAGGTTCTTTGTTTAAAGTTGCTATATTACCAACTGTCACTGTTAATATCTCTCTCTGATAAACTGATTGTACACCAGTTACTATGCCATTACCAGTTAATAGTGCCATTGCTCTATTGTCGAATAATGCAGATGATAGATTTGACTTTACTTCCTTATTTGAACTAAAACCTATCAATTTTGGATTTCCATCTCCACCTCTTGCATAAACTGTTTCTGAGCTTACTTCAATACCTGAAGACTTTAAATTCTCAAGATATGTCAACATTTTCCCTGTAGCAATATCATAAAATGTTGCTTTTGCTACGTTTCTTACTGCCCATCTTTTTGCTATACCACTCATTATATATTCCTCCTTTAATTTTCTTCATTCTGTATAATTTTAGCCCAGTTTAAGTCGTCAGGCTTAACCTTATCACTGTCAACTGTGCCAGCATAAATGCCTTGTTTTACACCTAAACAATCATCAATTAAAAACAGTCTATAATATCCATCATATAACTGATAAACAGTCATATTAAATATTTCATCTACAGTTTTATCAGTTCTCCACATCATAGCAGAAATAATACTATGCAAATTTACTTGTGGCTTTATTTTAGGTTTTTCTCTTTCTAGTTTTTTAATATTCATATACCATTCTCTAGCTGTTTCATTAGCAAATTCTAATTGTTCTTCTTCTTCCATCTCTTTAAGGTAATTCATCTTTATCAATATCTTTCTTATATAACTATAAGTTTCTGAAGTTATAACTTTTTGATTTTCAATGTCACCTATATAAAAAAAGCCATATTTATCAGCTAAATGAACGGGTTGCTTTAAAAAAAACTCTAAGGCATTAATTGCAATATCCTTAAATTCTTCACTAGAAATTGATTGCATTATTAAAAATTCAAATGTAGTGAACTCACCAATTCCAAACTGCTTTTCAATAATAGATTTTTCTTCAATTAAGTCTACATCATAAAGTAATAGTGATAAATATTTGTTATAAGTAGATTCATCTATTTCAACTATATCTTTAACTTTAGCTTGAAACATATTCCCTACACTCGTTTCAATAGGATATCCACCTAATAATTTTAATTCAAGTTGTTCTAGCATAAAATCACCTACTCATTATGTTGACTTCTAAAATCAACATCTACATATCCTACAGAATATCCACTAAACATAGAATCTCTGTTGGCAACCTCACTCCAACCATCAATATTGTTTTGACCAATACTTAATTGCATATCAACCATGAATTCATCAATTTTGTCAGCAATTAGAATTACCCTATCCCCAGCTTTTTCTATCCCATTATCATCTTTAATTCTAATATTTCTAGAATCTTCATGAGTATAAATGTCAAACAACAGCAAGGATTTTAAAAAATAACTGCCATCTGTTGGCTTACCTCTAGGAACTCTTAACATAATATAACTACCAACAACTTCTGTTAATGGCATTTTAGACGTAAATAATAATAGCCTAGTATAAAGCAATTCACGTCTAGCTTTAGTATTAAGGTCAGGCTGTTCTAAAGGATAGGTGTCAGTATAGTAAAGTAATTTACATAAGTCTTGATTATCCAATATTTTTCTAGCTAATATCTGTACATCATCATTTAATTTAGCAAATCTACCCACTTGACCCCTCCTTTAAAACCAACCTAATATTTTGATGTCAATTTCAGTAACCTCATTATTACTATTGTCTGTAGCAGTAAGTTTTAATAATCCTTTGCTACTAGTTATCCCTAATATACTAACTGTGTTATCAGTTTGATTCGTTATACTTCCTATATCAGAATTATCAACGGCAAAACTAAATACACCACTACTTTCAATGCCATTTATAAATTTATGGAAAGTAAATACATTAGTCTCTTCTTCATATATTTCAAATATTCCATTTAATTTATCGGCATCACTTGTTACAATATATTCTACAGCCAAAGGTATATCTGGTGGGTCAGGTATAATTATAACTTCTAACCTATCATTGCCATCCTTGTCGTACCTATCAGCTATTTCCTCTATAACATCATCAACCGCAATATCAGGTAATCTTTCTTTACACACTAAAATAACTAATCCTTTATAATCAATTTCATTATAGAATGTTATGTCATATTTAGCTTTATTGAAAATAAAAGACTTCTCTCTAGTTAAAGCTTTACTGTCATCATCATATGGTAATTGTATTCCAACCATTCCATCAGGAATAGTTATGATTTTTTCATCTTTAATTCCAGTAGTTTGTAAAGTTTTAGCAGAAACAACAGATGGTTTAATTATAAGATTATTATTATTGTCAATCCATTTTAATTTATGGTTGCACTTTTTCATTCTTACACTTTGATGGTCTTTGATTGTTTCTGATTCCTTTGACACTATTAGCCAGTTTGTCTCATCCCATACCACATAGTTTCCGATATTGATACTGATATCAATATCACAAAGCAAGTACTTATCATCAAAATCATGATTAAAGCTTGCATCTTGTATTGCTACTGTTGTATCAATATCATTTACTAGCACCTCATATCTATTTGGGATGCTATACAAGTACTCTGCAAAACTTTGTTTCTTTTCGTGTATAATTATGTCTTTTCTAGTACTCCCTTTTGCAAGAACTCTATTTTTATAGAAATCAAAATTATCCATAAAACACCACCTTAATACAATCCATCCGAGCCATTGTGAGTATAACTAACAACGTATTGTTTTAGTCTACGTCTAGTAAGTTGTTCTAACTCAATCAATTTGCCCAGTTGGTTTGCATGAGATGATTCTTTATAATCTCTGTCTGATATTGCACTTCTTAATAGATTTTCTCTTTTAATTTTAGGTTCTAACCAAGATAGCACCATTCCAGTAGCTATAATCCACTCTTCCTCTGAAGTTAAATCTTCATTAAATTGTTTTAAATCTTTGTCAATATCATCTAAATCTTTAGTGCATTGTTTAAAATCTAAACTAACTGCACGACTTAAATAGTTTGACAATAAAAATTCAACATCTTCTGGGTGTAATGTAGCCAACTCGAAATCATCAATATAGGTTAAAAACTTATCATATACCTCTTGAAACGGAGTTGCCAATCTCACCACTCCCTTTTATTATTCAAATAAATCCTCATTTTCAGTAAATTCTTTTAAGATGCTTATTTTAGCAATAGATGTGAATTGTTCGTTTTTATACAAAACAGCAGACCTCTCTATTACTCTTGTTGCAAGTGCTTTATTCATTTTACTAAGTGCATCTTTGAATTTTGCATCAGTTGATTTTTTTATAAAACCATCAATGTCATTAGGCTTGATTACATCAGTATACAATTCTTCAATACCTAAATATCTTAATACATCATCCATTTCAACATCTTCAGTTACTACATCTAAAAGTATAACTAATAATTCTTTAAGCATTTTTCTATGGGTATTGTTCATAGTCAATAACTGATCCACTGTTATATAGTCTGTGTCGCCATATTCATATAAATCAAATATTACATGAGTTCTAGGACACTTATAAAACAAGTTTCCACTTGTGTTGTTCATAAACACTAGTTCAGTACTTCTATCCACGACTACCCTTTTAGGTCTAGCCTTTGGCTTAATAGCTTCTTCAACTATATCTTTCACTTCAATATCATCATCAATTTCAAAATCTTGTTTAACTTCTTTGGCTTTTGTCGCCTTTTTTGTAGCCATAGTTCAATATTTCCCCCTTTTTATTTATAAATATAAAGAAGATAAAGGGCAGTTAAGCCCTATTATCCAGTTATTTTATAGATTGCATAGTTGTCAGTTTTAAGAACTCCAACTCCTACTTTTCTTCCAAAGAAGAATTCTATTTGCTCGTCATTTCTTGCGCCAGCTTCTGTATCGTAAACATAAGCATTACCTTCAAGTATAATTTTAACTATTTTCTCGCCATTAGGAATAACTATTAAGAAATCATCTGCAACAGCAAAAACGTTAGTTCCAGGTGTATGTGCTTGTGGCAATTCCATTAAATCAGTGCCTTTAAACATTCCATAATGACCCAAAACATTAAGAGTATCTTTCATTCCGTCAGATTCTTTAGCTGTAACTATTTTAGCCAATGCTTTTTTAGTACCAAATACAATAGCTGTTTGTCCAGTAGAAGCTTCAACATGAGCTATAGCATCTATCAATTTAGTTTCTTCAAAAGCACCTGTGATTTGGTATGGTGCAGTTAGAGTATTATATGAACCATAGATAGCATTGTAAATTCTTAATGCTATTTCATGTGCATATGATAATTGAACTCTGTCAACCATTTCAACCCAGTTAATTCTTCCAGAGATAAATTGGTCTAATTCTGAGTAAATTTTAATTGCTAATTTCTCAGTTGCAACTGTCATTTTACCATTGTAAAGTTTTTGTCTTCTAATATCTGTGTTACCGTCAGCCACTGTAGCAACTCTGAATAAATTTTTATCTTCAATTAGGAATTCAGAAGTATCACCTAATTCAGTATCTTTTACTTCTGCAAAGCCGTCAAACTTACCTATTAAAGTTTCTCCAACACTTACAGAAAGAACTTCAGCCATTACTTGATATACTGACCATTTGTTAGCTTGAAAACTATAAAAATTCCATTCTCCACCACAAGCCTCAACCAATGCATTTCTTATAGCACCTTCTGCTTCTGTCTTTGAATATTTTTCTACAGAGCCTTTGTATGTATCTAAAGCTAGTTTTTGTAAATCAGTTAATTTAATCATTACATATTCCTCCTTGTTTTTATTGTTTTTTTTGTTTTATATTCTTATATTAAAATTAAAGTACTTCTAATACGGATGCTGGT
>LV_Brine_h2_0102DRAFT_1000305_pt1 | contig 18361 bp, 13 predicted proteins | sample LakVidmifraction_3_FD_10600 | JGI IMG/M metagenome (IMG submission 10600)
GCTGGCCACTACGCCCGCCGGGGCGCTGACCGATGCGGTGCGCGCCAAGCGGCTGGTGGTCGGCATCGGCTCGGTGCTGGTGGTGGCGGGCTCGCTGTTGTTGCTGGTCTCGCCCAGCTTCACGATCACGGCGGTGTCGCAGGTCGGCACCGGCATCGTCGGCGCCATCATCGGACCGGCCATTGCCGGCCTGACGCTGGGCATCGTCGGCCAGCAGGGCCTGCCTTCGCAGCTGGGAAAGAATGAGGCCTGGAACCACGGCGGCAATGTCTTCTCGGCGGCGCTGGCCGGTGCACTCGGCTACTTTTGGGGCTTGCCGGCGGTGTTCGTGCTGATGGCGGTGATGGCGGTGGCGTCGCTGGTGTGCCTCTCGCGCATCCGTCCCGAGGACATCGACCACGATGTCGCCCGTGGCCTCGACCCCGAACGTGCCGCTGACCAGCCGCAGGTCTCCACCTGGCGCGTGCTGGCCGGGTCGCGCCCGCTGATGCTGCTGGCCCTGGCGATGATGCTGTTCCACCTGGGCAATGCGGCCATGCTGCCCTTGCTGAGCCAGTCGGTGGTCTCGCGCGGCCATGCCGATCCGGCGCTCTATACGGCGCTGACCGTGATCGTGGCGCAATTGGTGATGATTCCCACGGCGCTCTTTGCGGGCCGCTTCGCCGACCGCAAGGGCTACTGGCTGCTCATTACCGTGGCACTGCTGGCGTTGCCGGTGCGCGGCCTGGTGGCCGGGGTCTGGGATTCGGCCTGGGCGCTGTTGCCGGTGCAGATGCTCGATGGCGTCGGTGCGGGTCTGCTGGGCGTGGCCCTGCCGGGTTCGGTGGCGCGCATCCTGCAGGGTAGCGGCCACATCAACATCGGCCTGGGTGCGGTCACGACCATCCAGTCCATCGGTGCAGCCATGAGCCCGGCGCTGGCCGGCGTGGTGGCCAAGCATTACGGTTATGGCGCGGCCTTTGCGGCCCTGACCGGGATCGCCTTGCTGGCACTGGTGGTGTGGGGCGTGCTGGCCGAGCGGCGCGATCATGCGCCGGACGGCCGGCCGGTGGCGGTGGCGAAGTAATCGTCCTATTCGTCTTCTACGCGGCGCAGGTCGCGGAATTGCGCCGGTGTCCAGGGCCGCAGGGCCACGATCAGCGCCGTGCCATGACGCCGTTCCAGTGGCAGCGACAGATCCTGCTGATGCGCGCTGAGGAAGTCGGAGGACAGCCGGTTCATGGCGCGTTGCACGGTGGCATTGCTTTCCTCGGAGAGCGTGCCGCTGACCATGATCATCTTCTCGCCCCGCTTGTCGAAATGGGAGTTGAAGAAATCATTGCGCAACTGCGCGCGGAAATACTGCTGGATCGGCCCGCCCGGCAGCCACGTGAAGTCCGGCGCGACGCGCACGCGAATGCGGTTGTTGGGCAGCAGGTCGAGGATGCCCAGCTTGTCCAGCCGCGTCAGCAGACGGATGCATTCGGCCTTGCTCATGGCGAAGCTGGCGAGGATGTCTTCCAGCGTCCACTGGTGCAGGGCATGCACGGCCACCAGCAGCAGCTTGGGATCGGCCACCAGTTTCGTTTCCTGTTCTTCGGTCAGGCGCGAGGGCACCGGCTGCTCGGCCACCACCATGCGCGCCAGGTCGCTGATCTGGATGCCCAGCAGCGTGCAGACCTGATCCAGCCGCTCCAATGTGAAGCTGCGCTCGGCGAAGATGCGCTTGACGCTGGCCTCGCTCAGGCCCAGTCCCTTGGCCAGCTGCGCATAGGTGATGCCGCGCGCCTTGAGCAGATTCTTCAATGCATTGACCAGCGATTCGGCCTGGGCCATGTCCTTCCTCCTTGTGATGCGCGTGGCGCGCGATGTTTGGCCGGTATTGTATTTCGATACCGGATGCGACAGGAATTGCGCTTTCTGATGAGGTGATCCACGTTCTGCAGCGGCATTGCTACAGTGCGTCCCGCTGACCCGCCAAGGCGGACCGGCAAGCCGACATTCACACATCCCTCATCAGTCAAAGAACAAGGAGTCCATCATGAACAGCCCGCTGCTGCATCGCCTCACGCTTTCCTGCGTCTTGATCGCCGCCCTCCTGAGCGCCCCCGTACATGCCCAGTCGCGCAAGAGCGATGCGTCCACCGTGTCGGTGGTGGTCTCGGTGATGCTGCCTGCCGCCTTCATTTCCGAAGGCGGACGCTACGTGGTCAAGGGCGTGGAAGCCTCGGCCGATGGCACGGTCTATGTGCTGGAGAAAGTGGGTGAGGGCATCCGTGGTTCGGTCACGGTCGGTGCCAATGTCAGCGGCGCGGCCTCGGTCGGCGTCGGTGAATCGGTCAGCTTCGTGACCTCTGCTTCCGGCACGCTGCTGGTGGCCTCCGGCAAGGTGCTGGCGATCATTCCCAATGCGCTGGGCCGGGCGCTGCTCAAGAGCGAGAAGCTGTCCTGACCGGCACAAGGGGAGATTGCCATGGCTTCGTTTCAACTTCGTATCAAATGCCTGCTTGCCGGTCTGGTCCTGGCCATCGCTGCACCGCTGGCGGCGCACGCCGGCCAGTCCTGCGAACCGGCCATCCCTGATGCCACTGCCGTGCAAGCCCAGCTGGACATGGCCGTGCGCACCGTCGAGCGGCTCAATGCCAGCGCGGCCGACGTCGTCATCATCGGCCGTGTCGGGCAGGACCTGAGCAAGTACCGGCAACGCTATTCGCACCTGGCGTTTGCCTATCGCGATGGCCAGCAGTGGGTTGTGGTCCACAAGCTCAACGAATGCGGAACGGCCGTAAGCAATCTCTATGAACAGGGGCTGGGGCAGTTCTTCATGGATTCTCCCTTCCTGCTGGAGGCCTATGTGGCCGTGCCGCAGCCGGAGGTGCAACAGCGCTTGCGTGCGATCCTCGTGCGCCCGCAGGTCACGCGCCTGCATGAAGCGCAGTACAACATGCTGGCTTATCCCTGGGCGACGCGCTACCAGCAGTCCAACCAGTGGGTCAACGAAATGCTCGCCATGGCGCTGGAGCCGCAGATCACCACGCGCGAGCAGGCGCAGGCCTGGCTGAAGTTCAAGGGCTACGTGCCGGACACCCTGAACCTGGGGCCGATGACGCGCCTGGGCGGACGGATGTTCAAGGCCAACATCGCTTTTGACGATCATCCCAACGCCTTGCGCTTCAGCGATAGAATCGAGACCACTACGGCGGATTCGCTGCTGGCTTTCCTGCAGAAAGCCGGTCTCGAAGCCAGCCATTTCGTGATCCAGTAATTCCTGATGCCGGCGTTGGCCGGAACGACCCATGCGCCCGAATCATTGCCTGGCATTCGCCCTTGTCATTGCTGTTGCTCCGTTGTCCGCACTGGGGGCGGGAGATGTCGCGGCGGGCCGCGCCGCCTTCGCCAAATGCGCCAGCTGTCATGCGGTAGGCCCCTCGGCGCGCGCCGGTTTTGGTCCGCAGCTGTCCAATGTGATCGGGCGCAAGGCTGGTTCCACCACCGATTTCAAGTATTCCCCGGCGATGGCCTCGGCCGGCTTCATCTGGACCGACGACAAATTGCGCGCCTTCCTCAAGGCGCCCAGCGATGTCGTCCCCGGCAACAAGATGCGCTTCTGGGGCATCGGCAGCGACAAGCAGATCGACGACATCCTGGCCTATCTGCGAACTTTCCAGCAATAAGCGCGGTCTAGGCGGCAGACGCATCAGCGTCTGCATCAGGGCCTGTTCCCGTTCACTCTTGCAGATTGAATGGGAACAGGCCCTGGCCATAACGACAACAAGAGCGCCGCGCCATGTCCGAGCTGTTCGTCATCACCACCTATTTCAATCCTGTCGGCTACGCCAGCCGGCGGCGCAATTACGGCCTGTTCATGCAGGGCATGCGAGAGGCCGGCGTCCCCTGCCTGACCGTCGAATGTGCCTTCGGCGATGCGCCCTTCGACCTGCCGCCCAGCCTGGACGTGATCCAGATCCGCTCTGAAACCCTGCTGTGGCAAAAGGAAAGACTGCTCAATCTCGGCGCATCCTGGCTACCTGCAAGCTGCCGCTTCGTCGCCTGGATCGATTGCGACATCCTGTTCGACAATCCGCGCTGGCCGGCCGATCTGGTACAGGCACTGCAACGGCATCGGGTGGTGCAGGTGTTCGAGACCTGCACACGGCTGGATCGTCACGGTCAGGCCGGGGTCACGCCGGACCTCTGCCATTCCTTCGCCAGCGTGATGGCCAGGGATCCTGCCACGCTCAATGCCGGACGCTACGACCTGCACGGCCACACCGGTTATGGCTGGGCCATGCATCGCGAGATCTTCGACCGCGTCGGCCTCTATGAATGTGCGATCTCCGGCAGCGCCGATCACTTCATGGCGCATGCCATCTTCAACGACTGCAACTTCTGCATCCGCAATGCGCTCAAGCATGAGCCGCGCCAGCTGTCACATCTGCGCGCATGGAGCGCGCGCTTCCACGCAGAAGTGCGCGGCAGCCTGGGCGTGGTACCCGGCCACATCCGCCACCTGTGGCATGGCGATGCCGTCAATCGCCGCTATTTCCTGCGCATGCACGACATCACCGACCTCGGCTACGACCCTTGGAATGACCTCGCCATCCATCCCGGCCAGCCGCTGGAATGGGCCGCGACGATGGACAAGCCGGGCCTGCGCGATTATTTCGCGCGTTACTTTGCCAGCCGTCACGAAGACGGCGAGGAGCTGGCCGCATGAGCATTCCTCCCTTGACCGACGCCCAGCGTGCCGAATTGCGCGCAGCCCTGCCGCTTCTCGAACAGGCTGACAGCGCACTCAGTCCGCGTCTGAAGAAGATCCGGCGCGATATCGAGATCGCCGAGCGCCAGCGCCGCCGCTATCGCATCCGGCTGGTGGAAAAACAATTGCTGCCCGCCATCTCGCGCTCCACGCTGGCGCGCCTGCAGCGGGAAGTGCCCGATTTCGTCGATGAACTCATCCTCGACAGCTTCGCCCGCCATCAGCGCCGCTGCATGTGGTTCGGCTGGATGGCGTGGCTGGCCGGTCCCGCCTATCGCGAGGCACTGGCCCTGATGCGTGTGCGCCTGACCCGCCACATCGACCGCAAGCGCCATGGCAAGCTCGCAGCCTTGCGCGCCGAGCTGGATCGCCTGGATCAGGAGCGGCGCGCATTGCTGAGCGCGTCCCGTGCGCTGGTGGCGCTGGTGCGGCTGATCCGGCAATCGCTGCACAGCGGCAGCGGCCTGGAGGAATCGCGCTGGGTCCAGCTGCGCGCGCTGTTGGCACAACTGCCGGCGGTACAGCCGGTGAAGCGACGCCGCGCGCAGCGCCGTGATGACGAAGACAATGCCGCCCTGTTCAGCTTCACCACGTCCAGCCAGGGCGTGAGCCTGTTCCGCGACGTCAGTGAGCGCAATTCCGATCCGGATGCCTTCCAGGGCCAGTTCGATGGCGGCGGTGCCAGCGGAGATTGGGACAACGGCCGCGACGGCAGCGGCGACACCAGTGGTCCCGAAGGCCGCAGCGAAGCATCGGGCAGCCGCAGTCAGCGCGATGCCACCGATCTGGCACCGGTAGCGGCGGCGGCCGGTGCCGTGGCCATCGCCACCGATGACAGCCTGGGTCTGTTTTCCTGAGCGATCGTCAAGGCTGTGGCGGCAAGCCCATGCGCCGGCGTGCCAGGTGGATGGAGCCATTGCGCATGGCCCAGCGGATCGGCTGCGCGGCCAGCAATACCGAGCGCCGCAGCAGTTCGCGCCGTAGCGGTCCGCGTGGCGTCACGCCCAGCATCTCCTGTGCCCACGGCGGCAGCAGGTCCACCCCACCGCGCATCATCAGCCGTGTCCACGGTTGCGCTACCGCATTGGGAGCAGGCGCATTCAAGACCAGCTGCAAGGTGGCGCGGGTGCGATCGTCGCAACGCAATTGCGGGCGCATGCGCGCGATGTAATCGGCGATGGCCGCCCGTGAACGCGGCACCTCGCGTGCGCCAAGCGCTTCAGCCACGCAGGCGATCTCATCGAGATACTGATCCTGGCGCGCCGCCGGAAAATCCGGGCGGCGATACCGCAGGTACCCTTGCAGGAAGCAATGCACCTCGGCCACGTGGACCCAGGTGAGCAGGTCCGGATCGCTGGCCGCATAAGGTCGGCCGTCGGGTGCCACGCCGGTGACGCCAAGATGAATCTGTTTGATGCGGGCGATCAGCCGCTCGGCGTCCGTCCGGCTGCCGAAGGTGGTACCGGCCACGAACTGGGCGGTGCGGCGCAGGCGGCCCAGCATGTCGGCCTGGAAGTTGGAGTGGTCCCAGACGCCTGCCAGCGGCAGGGGATGCAGCATCTGCAGCAGCAGTGCCGCGACGCCGCCGGTGAGCATGGCGGTGAAATCGCTGTGGACCTGCCATGCCGCCGAGTCCGGTCCGAACAGGCCGGGGTCGCCCGGGGGCTGCAGGAAATCGGCACTGCCGGGGCCACGGCTGATGGCGAGGACATTGGCTTCGATGCGCTGGCGCAGGAATTCCATGATGCAGAAAAAGCGGAAGGGAAGGGCAGTGTGCCATAGCGACAGCATTCCTGCCGGCGCCGTCATGTGGACATTTTTCCGGTTCAGTTTGCAGTCCGCGAGAAGCGTTTCGCTGACATTTCTGTCAGAAAGCGATTTGTCGCAACGCCCTCTGCACGCGGCCTGCGAGGCCGTTACAATAGCCACGCCGTACGGCCCCAAAAGAACAACATCGGGGCCGCAGGACAGGGAACAGAACGGCGCAATTCAGGGAACGCGATCGGGGCACCGGGGAAGCACGCCACGCCGCGCAAGACGAAATACAGCATCGCGGGAGAGGACGGCAGGCATCGCACGGGATGCCGGCTGCGGGCATGGGTGAGCCACAGCGCGCCTGGTCCGGCCTGCCCGTTTCACAGGGATAGCAGTTCATGAACATGGTCGCGCTGGCCTTGCGCCGCCCGTACACCTTCATCGTGATGGCCTTGCTCATCGTGCTGGCCACGCCGTTGACGCTGAAGAACATGGCCACCGACATCTTCCCCGAGATCAATATCCCGGTGGTCTCCGTCATCTGGAACTACAACGGCCTGTCGGCCCAGGAGATGGGCCAGCGCATCGCTGCCCAGAACGAGCGCGGGCTGACCACGGTGGTGAGCGACATCGAACACATCGAGTCGCAATCCCTGGCCGGGGTAGCCGTGATCAAGGTGTTCTTCCAGCCCAAGGCCAACATCCAGACCGCCATCGCCCAGGTGGTGGCCTCGGTGCAGTCGCAGTTGCGCCAGCTGCCGCCGGGCATCACGCCGCCGCTGGTGATCAAGTATTCGGCTTCCAGCATCCCGGTGATGCAGCTGGCGCTGTCCTCGCCCACGCTGCCCGAGCAAACCGTCTTCGATACCGCCGTGCAGACGCTGCGCCCGCAGCTCATCACCATCCCCGGCGTGGCCGTGCCGTTTCCCTATGGCGGCAAGACGCGCCTGATCTCGGTCGACCTCGACACGCCTGCGCTGCAGTCGCGCGGCCTTTCGCCCATCGACGTGGTCAACGCCATCAACACCCAGAACCTGATCCTGCCCTCCGGTACGGCCAAGTTCGGGGGCACCGAATATTCGGTCAAGCTCAACGGTTCGCCGGAAGCGGTAGCCGGCTTGAACGAACTGCCGGTGCGCACCGCCAACGGGGCCACGATCTACCTCAAGGACGTGGCCAACGTGCGCGACGGCTTCTCGCCGCAGACCAACGTGGTGCGCCAGGATGGCGCGCGCGGCGTGCTGCTGTCCATCCTCAAGAATGGCGGGGCCTCCACCCTGGACATCGTCGACAACCTGCGCAAGCTGCTGCCGACCGCCGCCCAGACCCTGCCGGAAGACATCAAGATCACGCCGCTGTTCGACCAGTCGCTGTTCGTCAAGGCGGCGGTGACCGGCGTCATCAGCGAGGCGCTCATCGCCGCCGGGCTGACGGCCGCCATGGTGTTGCTGTTCCTCGGCAACTGGCGCAGCACGCTCATCATCGGGCTGACCATTCCGCTGTCCATCATGGCGGCCATCCTGATGCTGGCCGCGCTGGGCGAGACGCTCAACCTCATGACCCTGGGCGGCCTGGCGCTGTCGGTGGGCATCCTGGTGGACCAGGCCATCGTCACCATCGAGAACATCGAACGCCACCTGCACCTGGGCAAACCACTGCATGACGCCATCATCGTCGGGGCCGGCGAGATCGGCGTGCCGGCTTTCGTGGCGACGCTGTGCATCTGCATCGTGTTCGTGCCGATGTTCTTCCTCTCGGGCGTGGCGCGTTTCCTGTTCGTGCCGCTGGCCGAAGCGGTGGTGTTCGCCATGGCCGCTTCCTACCTGCTCTCGCGCACCCTGGTGCCGACCCTGGTGATGTTGCTCATGGGCAGTCACGGCCAGGTCGACAGCGCCAAGCAGAGCCTGCTGCAGCGGCTCTATCGCGCCTTCGACAACCGCTTCGAGCGCGTGCGCCATGGCTATACGCTGGTACTGTCTTCGCTGCTGGCGCACCGGCGCCGTTTCGCGCTGGGCTTTTTGGGGTTCTGCCTGCTGTCCTGCCTGCTCTATCCCTTCCTCGGGCGCGACTTCTTCCCCAACGTGGACGGCGGCCAGATCCGCCTGCACATGCGCATGCCGACCGGTACCCGCATCGAGGAAACGGCGCGCGCCGCCGATGAAGTCGAGCGCGTCATCCGCTCACTGATCCCGGCCTCGGAACTGGAGACCATCCTCGACAACCTGGGCGTGCCCAACTCCGGCATCAACCTCTCCTACAGCAATGCCGGCACCATCGGCACGCTCGATGGCGAGATCCTGATGGCCTTGAAGGAAGGCCACCGTCCCACCGAGGAACTGGTATCGCTGCTGCGCGAGCAGTTGCCGCGCCGCTTCCCGGGCATCGAATTCTTCTTCCAGCCGGCCGACATCGTCACCCAGATCCTCAACTTCGGCCTGCCAGCCGCCATCGACGTGCGGTTCACCGGCCCCAACATGGAAGCCAACGCGCGCCTGGCCGCCGAACTGACCAAGCAGATCCGCCAGATTCCGGGCGCGGTCGATGCCCACGTGCACCAGCGCCTGGATGGCCCCTCGCTGGACCTGCGCATGGACCGCACGCGCCTGCAGCAGTTCGGCCTGTCTGCGGCCAACGTCGGGCAGAACCTGCTGATCGCCTTGTCCGGCAGTTCGCAGACACAGCCGGCCTTCTGGCTCAATCCCAACAATGGCGTGGTCTACAGCATCGCGGTGCAGTCGCCGCAATACCAGGTTGATTCGCTCGATGCCCTGCTCAACATCCCTGTCGGTGCCGGTGCCAATGCCGCCACGCCGCCGCAGCTGCTGGGCAACCTGGTCGACGTGCATGCCGGACGCCAGATGGCGGTGGCCTCGCGCTACAACATCTCGCCGGCCATCGACGTCTATGTGAGCGTGCAGGGCACCGACCTGGCCAGCGTGGCGGGCAAGGTTGCCAAGCTGGTGGAGGAGATCAAGCCCAAGCTGGCGCGCGGCAGCCAGGTGGTCATCCGTGGCCAGGTGGAGACCATGCAGTCCTCCTTCATCGGCCTGGGCGTGGGTCTGGCCATGGCCATCGTGCTGGTCTACCTGCTGGTGGTGGTGAACTTCCAGTCTTGGATCGATGCAGCCATCATCATCGCCGCCTTGCCGGCCGCACTGGCGGGGATTGCGTGGATGCTCTTCCTCACCGGCACCACGCTGTCGGTGCCGGCCTTGACCGGTGCCATCATGACCATGGGGGTAGCCACCGCCAACAGTATCCTCATCGTCGCCTTTGCCCGGCAGCGCCGCGAGGAAGGCGCGACCCCGCTGGCCTCCGCCCTGGAAGCGGGCTCCACCCGTATCCGTCCGGTGCTCATGACCGCGCTGGCGATGATCATCGGCATGATCCCCATGGCCCTGGGCCTGGGCGAGGGCGCCGAGCAGAACGCGCCGCTGGGGCGCGCCGTGATCGGGGGCCTGCTGCTGGCCACCGTATCGACCTTGTTCTTCGTACCGGTGGTATTCGCCGGTGTGCATCAGCGGCTGGCCCGCCGCGCCGAAAGGCGACGCCATCTGGCGGGCGGACCCGCGCATCAGGAGTCTTGAACCATGTCGCATGACCGTCATTCCGAACTTGGCATCCACCCTCTGGGCGAGGGCGAGCCGCAACAGCGCCAGCAGATGATGAAGCGCGCCCGGCTGGTGCTGGTCGTGGTGCTGGTATTGCTGGCCGCCGGTGCTGCGCGCACCCTCGTGAGCCGCGCCGCCGACGCCCGTGCACTGGAGGCCGGCACCGCTGAACGCGCCAAGATCTTCGTGCGGGTGGCACCGGCCCGCAGCAGCGCCGAGGGCCAGACGCTGGCCTTGCCGGGCAGCCTGCAGGGCTTCGTGCAGTCGCCCATCTCGGCCCGTTCGGGCGGCTATCTCAAGCGCTGGACCAAGGACATCGGATCGGAAGTGAAGAAGGGCGAACTGCTGGCCGAACTCGATACCCCGGAAATCGACCAGCAACTGTCGCAAGCCCTGGCCGCGCGCCAGCAGGCCGCCTCCAGCATGGAGCTGGCCCGGAGTTCGATGGCGCGCTGGGAAGCCCTGCGCAAGAAGGACGCCGTCTCCCAGCAGGAACTCGATGAACGCCGCAGCGCCTTTGCCCAGGCCAGTTCCAACCTGGCGGCGGCCGACGCCAACGTCGAGCGGCTGCGCCAGGTGGAAGGCTTCAAGCGCATCGTGGCACCGTTCTCGGGCATCATCACGCGCCGCAACGTGGATGTGGGCGACCTGATCGATCCGGGCGCGGGCCGCGCATTGTTCGTGCTGTCGCAGACCGATCCGCTGCGGGTCTACGTCAACGTGCCGCAGGCCTATGCCAACCTGGTCAAGCCGGGCCAGCAGGTGACGGTGACCCAGTCCGAATTGCGCGGACGCAAGTTCGAGGGCAAGGTGGCACGCACCGCTGGCTCCATCGATGCTGCCACGCGCTCGATGCAGATCGAAGTCACGCTCTCCAATGCCGACAACGCGCTGCTGCCCGGTGCCTTCGTGCAGGTGGAGCTGCCGTTGAAGCCCAGCGGCACGCTGCTGGTAGCGGCCGATACGCTCATGTTCCGGCGTGATGGCTCGCTGGTGGCGGCGGTGGATGAACAGAACAAGGTGCGCCTGAAGAAGGTCAGGCTGGGCCGCAATTTCGGTCTGACGGTGGAAGTGCTGGAGGGCTTGAAGGGCGATGAAAAGCTGATCCTCAATCCTTCCAATTCGCTGGCTGAAGGTGATCAGGTCGAGCCCACACTGGAGCAGCCCAAGGACAAGGCCGCCGACAAGAAGGCCGCCTCATGAGCCTGCCGCGCCGCCACAGCATCGCTCCAGCCTTGGCCCTGGCCAGCGCCCTGCTGCTGGCCGCCTGCGCCAGCGGTCCCGACTACGTGCGGCCGCAGGTCGACATGCCCGCCGCCTGGACCCCGGAAGCCCCGTGGCGCGCCATGCAGCCGCAGGACGCCGCCCCGCGCGGGCCTTGGTGGGAGCGCTTCAACGATGCGCAACTGAACGCCCTGCAGCAGCAGGCCCTGGCCGGCAACCAGACGCTGGCCATCGCCACGGCGCGGCTGGCGCAGGCGCGTGCGCAGCTCGATGTGGCGGGCGCGGCGCAAGCCCCGCAGGTCGGCATCAATACACGTGCGGCGCGCGCCCGCATCTCGGCCAACCGGCCGCTGACCAACTACAACTCGCCCAACTTCGCGACCGTACAAAACGATTTCGCGCTGGGTTTGAATGTCAGTTACGAACTGGATTTCTTCGGGCGCGTGCGCCGTTCGGTGGAAGCGGCCACGGCCTCGGCCCAGCAATCGGCGGCGGATCTGGAAAACACCCGCCTGCTGCTGACGGCTGAACTGGCCAGCAATTACTTCAACCTGCGCGAGCTGGACATCGAGCTGGACGTGGTCCGGCGTGCCATCGAACTGCAGCGCAAGGCGCTGGAACTGGCCACCGCGCGCCACGACCTGGGCGCTACCTCGGGGCTGGACGTGGCCCAGCAGCAAGCCCTGCTGGACAACACGCTGACCCAGGTGGATCTGCTGGGCCGGCAGCGGGCGCAATACGAGCACGCCATCGCCACGCTGACCGGCACCCCGGCACCGGCCTTCAGCCTGCCTCCTTCGCTGGCGCCCATCGCGCTGCCGGAGATTCCGCTGGGCATCCCGTCGGACGTGCTGGAGCGTCGTCCCGATGTGGCGGCAGCCGAACGTTCGATGGCCGCGGCCAATGCCCAGATCGGCGTGGCCAGCGCAGCCTTCTACCCCAGCTTCATGCTGCAGCCCGGTTATGGCGTGGACAGCCGCAACTGGGCCACGCTCTTCAACGCACCCAGCGTGCTGTGGTCACTGGGGGTGTCGGCCTCGCAAAGTTTGTTCGATGCCGGCCGCCTGCGCGCCGGTGTGGATTTCACCCAAGCCGGCTACAACGCCACCGTGGCGACCTATCGCCGCACCGTGCTGACCGCGATGCAGGAAGTGGAAGATGGCATCACCGGTATCGCTTCACTGGACCGCGCCTGGCGGCAATCGCAATCGGCCATCGCCAGTGCCCGCCGCGTGCTGGACATCGCCACCAGCCGTTACGAGGGTGGCGCCACGCCTTATCTGGATGTCATCACCGCCCAGCAGGCCCTGCTCAACAGCGAGCGCCAAGCGGCGCAGTTGATGGGACAGCGGCTGCTGGTGTCGGTGTTCCTGATCAAGGCCCTGGGTGGAGACTGGCATGCCCGCCGTGAGGAAACGCCTCTTGTGCAATCGAAAACATTATCGTCTGCAGAGAAGTAGTGATCAGGTGGCCTGACCAGTTTGCACGATAGTTGGCACACTTCCTGTCGCGCTTGTCAGCTTCAGGCAGGAAGCGGGCAATTGCCCCGTAAACGCCCGTGTAATCAGCGTTATGGCCGCTTCCTGACCTGCCTAGAATCGCTGGTGAAATCCATCACAAGCGAAACAACGAGGCAGACATGAACTGGTTCAACAATCTGAAGATCGCCAAGAAGCTCATTCTTTCCTTTGCGGCCGTCATCATCCTGACGGTCATCCTGGGCATCTTCGCGATCCGCGAATTGAAGGCGGTGAACCAGGCCTCCACCGACATGGCCACCAACTGGCTGCCCACGATCAAGGCGGCGCAGTCGATCCAGGCTTCACTGCCGCGCATGCGCATTTCCGAATTGCAGATGATCACGGCGGCCACCCCCGCCGAGCGTGAAGATGCGCTCAAGGCCATCAAGTCGCGCCTGGATATCCTGGCCAAACAGCGTGCTACTTACGAAGCCCAGATTTCGGAAGCAGAAGAGAAGCTCGCCTACGAGAAGTTCTCCAAGAGCTTCGCTGCCTATCTGGAGATCGACAAGAAGCTCGCCGAGATTTCCGGTGCCGGCAAGGAAGAGGAAGCGCGCGCGATCTTCAAGGGCGATTCCAACAAGACCTTCCGCAGCATGCTGGAAAGCATGGACGAGATCATCAAGATCAACGACGCCGGCAGCATGCGTTCGGACCAGACCGCCAGCGACGTCTTCAATTCCGCGCGGGCCTGGATCATCGGCCTGCTGGCCGCCATCGTGGTGATCGCTTTCGGGCTGGCGCTGGCGGTGGCACGTGCGGTCTCGCGTCCGCTCAATGAGGCGGTGAGCGTGGCCGAGCGCGTGGCGCAGGGCGACCTGACGGTAGACATCCGTTCCGACAGCAAGGATGAAACCGGCATGCTGATGCATTCCTTGCGCGCCATGAATGACAGCCTGAACAAGATCGTCAGCGAAGTGCGCTACGGCACCGATGCCATCACCACGGCTTCGCAGGAAATCGCAACCGGCAACCTCGACCTGTCCTCGCGCACCGAAGAGCAGGCCGGTTCACTGGAAGAAACTGCCTCGGCCATGGAAGAACTGACGGCCACCGTCAAGCAGAACGCCGACAATGCCCGCCAGGCCAACCAGCTCGCTGCATCGGCCTCCGACGTGGCCAGCCAGGGCGGCGAAGTGGTGGGTCAGGTGGTGCAGACCATGGAAGGCATCACCGAAAGCTCGAACCGCATTGCCGACATCATCACGGTGATTGACGGCATCGCCTTCCAGACCAACATTCTCGCCTTGAATGCGGCCGTGGAAGCGGCGCGTGCCGGCGAGCAGGGCCGCGGCTTCGCGGTGGTGGCTTCCGAAGTGCGTTCGCTGGCACAGCGTTCGGCTTCTGCCGCCAAGGAGATCAAGCAGCTCATCGACGACTCGGTGCAGAAGGTCGGTGCCGGCAGCCAGCTGGTCGAACGCGCGGGTGCCACCATGAGCGAGGTGGTGGCCAGCGTCAAGCGCGTCACCGATGTGGTGGCCGAGATCAGCGCAGCCAGCAGCGAGCAGAGCACCGGCATCGAGGAAATCAATCGCGCCATCACCCAGATGGATGAGGTGACCCAGCAGAATGCGGCGCTGGTCGAAGAAGCCGCCGCCGCCGCGCAGTCCTTGCAGGATCAGGCGGGGCGCTTGTCACAGGTGGTGAGTGTGTTCAAGATCCAGCGTTGAGGATGGTTCGGCGGGACGTGCTTCAAGCAGGTTCTGCCCAACGTAATTCGCGGTTACGCCATCCATATATGCCATATATGCGATGCATGCGATATATGCCACATATTCCATTCATTCCAATCTGGAATGAATGGAAGGATGTCTTTTATTCCGGTGGCAACGCGAAGCAATAACCCACGCCATACACCGCCTGGATGGCATTGTGTCCGGGGAAGCAGGGTTCGAGCTTGCGGCGCAAGTTCTTGATGTGGGTATCGATGGCGCGATCGGTGACCGAACGGTCATCATCGTGCAGGTGGTTGAGCAGCTGTTCCCGCGAAAACACTTGGCCCGGCGCAGCCGCGAACGTCTTGAGCAGGCGCAGTTCCAGTGGCGTCAGGTTGAGCGGCTCGCCGCGCACGCTGGCCTGATGGCGGGTCTCGTCGATGATCAGCGGCGAGCTGCCCTGCGGCAGCGGTTCCGCTTGTGCTGAACGCTGTACCGAGGCATTGCGCCTGAGCATGGACTTGACCCGCGCCACGATCTCGCGCGGCGAAAAAGGGGTCTTGCCGATGTAGTCATCGGCCCCCAGCTCCAGTCCGCGCAGACGGTCTTCTTCCTCGGCGCGCGCAGTCAGCATCAGTACCGGCACGTCCGAGAAAGTGCGCAACTGGCGGCAGATTTCCCATCCATCCATCCCCGGCAACATGATGTCCAGCAGGATCAGGTCCGGCCGCTGGGCACGGACTGCATCCAGCGCCGCATCCCCGCGTGCCACATGGCGCGAGGTATAGCCGGCCACCGCCAGGTATTTCTGCAGCAATTCAGCCAGCTTGGGTTCGTCCTCGACGATGAGGATGTCGGCCCGCTCGGGCGGTGCGAAACGGAAATCGTCCGTGGATTCGTTCATGCGCGGTCTTCCTCATCTTCTGCCCGGGCCGGCAGCACCACCGAGACCCGCAGTCCGCCCAAGGGTGAAGCCGTGGCACCGATGGTCCCCTGATGCGCATCGACGATGCGGCGGCAGATCGCCAGGCCCAGCCCGGCACCGCCGCTGGCGCGGTTGCGCGAGGCCTCGACCCGGAAGAAGCGATCAAAGAGGCGCGCCATGACTTCAGGAGGCACACCCGGTTCGCTGTCATCGAAGACCAGATGCCAGTGCTGTTGCAGCAGTTGCGCATGCACCTGCAGACGGCCGCCGCTGTCGGTATAGCGCAAGCTGTTTTCGAACAGGTTGTTCAACAGTTGCTGCAGGCGCGCCGCATCGGCATGCACCGGCATGGTGGCAGGCAGACTGCAGGTCAGCGTCATGCCGCGCTGGCTGAAACGCTCGGCATAGATCGCCGCACTGTCGCGCAGCAGCGGTGCCAGGTCGATGTCGGTGCGGCGATAGGTAAGGGCACCGGCATCGGCCAGTGACAGATCGTAGAGATCGCCGACCAGCTTGTTGAGATGTTCCACCTCGCTCTTGAGCGAGCGCAGCGTCTGCGCATCGGGCTGCAGTACGCCATCTTCCAGGGCTTCGAGCTGGCCGTTGAGGATGCCGAGGGGAGTGCGCAATTCATGCGAGACATCGGCCATGAATTCGCGCCGCAGTTTCTCGTTGCGCTCCAGCGTCATGGCCAGTTGGTTGAAGTCCTGCGCCAGCATGCCTACTTCGTCGCCCGATTCCACTTCCACCCGGATCGCATAATCGCCGCCCGCCAGGCGGTGCGTGGCACGCGCTACACGCGTCAACGGACGGGTCAGTACACCCGAGATACGCACCACCAGGAACGCCGCCAGCATCACGGCCACCACCGCAATGATGATCTGCGCCAGGAACTGGCTTTGCTGGAACCGCAGGTCGATGGAGCCGATCACGCTCTCGAAAGGCGTCTGCGCCACCCAGCCGACGATCACGTCATCCTGCATCAGCGGGCTCAGGCGCGCATCGGGACCGACCTCCGGATAGCCGATCACCAATTGGCGACGCGCATCGAGCAGCGAGAAACGCAGGGTCGCGCCGGTCAGGTCGGAGGGGGTGAAGGTCGGGCCGGAAGTACGTACCGCACCGCTGTGTTCGACGATGGCCGGCTTCATCAATTCGAACCAGGCGCGTGGATTGTCGCGCAGGAATTCCCAATTGCCGTGCTCGCGATAAGCCTGTTCCAGGCGCGGCACCATGTCTTCCATGCGCTGCTGGGCCTGCTCGTTGAGATAGCCGAGGAAGTCGCGGTTGAAGATGTAATGCCCCGCGCCATTGATGGCCGCAATCACCGCCACGATCAGGGCCAGCATCGCATAGAAGAGCTTGAGGCGAATGTTGGCGCGATAGAAGAAGCGGTCGGTCAGCTCGGCGATCGAGTGGGCGATGGACATGGGATGCAGCAGGCGGTCGGTGGAATCAGGCCAGAGCTTATCAAGAACCCGGCCGGCGGTGGCGCACGAGTTGCCAATGTCATGCGCGATGTTGCAGGACGGACATGCCGTCGCGCTTGCTCATTTTTTCCTCACATTTGTTTTCCATAATCGCAGGTCCGATAGCTCATTGCGCCCGGAACCCGCGCCCATGGCGGCTGGCGGACGGGCAGAAAGCCACCCGATCATGCAAGAAAACCTCACACTCCCGCGCCACCCGGGGCGCAACTCCTCCACCGCAGCCCGCCTGGTGCTGTCGCTGATGCTGGTGGCCGTCCTTGGCGCCTGCTCCAAATCCGGCGACCAGCCCAAGCCTGCGGCCCAGTCCGAAGTCGGCTATGTCGTCGTCAAGGCCCAGCGCCAGGCGCTGACCACCGAGTTGCCCGGCCGTACCACGGCCTATCTGGCGGCCGACATCCGTCCGCAGGTGGGCGGCATCATCCAGAAGCGCCTGTTCAAGGAAGGCAGCAACGTCAAGGCCGGCCAGCCGCTGTACCAGATCGATCCGGCCAGCTACCAGGCGGCCTATGACAGCGCCAAGGCATCCTTGCTGAAGGCACAGGCCACGCTGGCCTCCTCCAAGCTGAAGGCCGACCGTTATGCCGAGCTGAACAAGATCGACGCCGTCTCCAAGCAGGACAACGACGACGCCCAGAGTACGCTGCGCCAGAATCAGGCCGACGTGGAAGTGCAGAAGGCCGCCGTGCAGACCGCAGCCATCAACCTGCAATACACCAAGATCCTGTCGCCCATCTCGGGCCGCATCGAGAAATCCAGCGTCACTCCCGGCGCGCTGGTGACGGCCAGCCAGACCACCGCACTGACCACCGTGCAACAGATCGACCCGATCTACGTCGACGTGACGCAATCCACCGTGGACCTGCTGCGCCTGCGCCGCGAACTGGCCAGCGGCCAGATCAAGAGGAGTGGCGACAATGCCGCCCAGGTCAAGATCCTGCTGGAAGACGGCTCCACCTATGAGCGCACCGGCAAGCTCGAATTCACGGGCCTGTCGGTCGATACCGGCACCGGCATGATCACGCTGCGCGCAGTGGTCCCGAATCCGGAGGGCGTGCTGCTGCCGGGCGCGTATGTGCGTGCGGTGCTGGAAGAAGGTGTGGATGACCACGCGCTGCTGGTGCCGCAGAAGGCCGTCAGCCGCGACCAGACCGGTGCGGCGACGGCCCTGGTGCTGGGGAACGACGGCAAGGTCCAGCAGCGCCTGGTGACCGTGGCGCGTGCCGTGGGCAACAACTGGTGGGTCAGCCGTGGGTTGCAGCAAGGCGACAAGCTCATCGTCGATGGCTTGCAGAAGGTACGCACCGGCGACACCCCGCGTGCCATCGACATCACCGACAGCCTGCAGAAGGACCTGGCGCGTGAAGCCGCTGCGGCGGCCGCCGACCCCTCGCTGGGCGGTGATGCCGACAAGGCCGACAAGGCGGGCGAGTCCGCCGCTGCCCC
>LV_Brine_h2_0102DRAFT_1000307_pt1 | contig 18319 bp, 24 predicted proteins | sample LakVidmifraction_3_FD_10600 | JGI IMG/M metagenome (IMG submission 10600)
GTTGAAGCGATAGATTACGAGGAGTCGGATGTTTTCTTTTCTTATTAACGTTAGTTTAAAAAAGTGTGAAAGTGGGGATTTTAAGAACTACTACTACTTTAAATCAATTTCAAGACCAGGAACCTAAAAAAGGGAAGTCTATGTCTTCACGGCGGATCGTAAACGAAGTATTGAAGTATATTGAGTTGAATGATGAGGATTTGTTTGCACTGGATCAGTACACTGACAAGCAGTTAGAGTCGGCCTTGTTTTCGGTAAAAAAGAAAGATTTAGACAAGCCGGCACCCTACTTAATGGCCATTTTGCGTAACATGAACGACAAAGTGAAGGTCAATAAGCCGGGTGTTAAACGTGCAACAACTCCTGAAGACACTAGACAAGTTGCATCTGCCCTCAACGATCGCTATGCACAAGCAGAAGTTGTTCATTGTGAGAAAATCTTACAAATATTTGATAGGATATGGGTCGAGCATGAAGCAGTAGCTAGAAGTATTGTAATAACAGGTATCGCCCAACTTGAAGATGGTTGCTCCAATCATAGTTGTTTCAAGTGGTCTAATAGTTGGTCGCGCTTAGAAATTGTAAAAAAAAGATTGAAATCTTATGTCTGATAATGACAGCAACTTTACATAAATTAGGAGGTATGCGATGGCCCACACCATTACGTATATTTTACTTGGTGATCCAGTTGCACTGGCTCGAGGCAAGATAGGAGGTAGGTATGCCAAGAAACATATCTATGATAGCCAGGCGGCACTCAAATTGGTCGCTGGTGTGAGTTTAAGAAACCAGCACGGTGATTTACCTGCTTTCCAGGGCCCTCTTCTGTTACACGCAATTTTCTTTATGCCTATACCAGCGAAAAACATTCGCAAGCTCAAACCATTACAGTACCATGCAAGTCCTTGCGACCTGGACAATATGATCAAGTACATATGTGATCTGAGTCAATCAATTGAACTATTTAAGAACGACTGCCAGATCGCTCAGATTCAAGCAGTTAAATACTATGACCATCGATCACGCACTGAATTTTACTTTAAGGAGTTAGAGAATGTTAAAAAAGAATAAAGCCACTTATATTATCAAGCCAAATCCAGATAGTACAAAAAAAGAGTTCGTTTTATCTGATGACTATTATTGCGTCAACGATTTTAAAAGAAAGCCCGTATCTGTAGCCTTTTTAGACGCTTATGCAAAGCGCTATAAAGCATGGGCAGACAACACTAAGAACGTAGATAGCGATGGCGATGAGCCACTCAGATTATCACAATGGCTTTCACATGAAGGAGTTTACTCAGCGGATCATCAGCGCTGGTGTAAAAGACATGAGCCTGTTCGCATAGCTCATGAATATGTAATGAGTAGATTGGCTACTCGCAGAGAGATAGGTGCTTTAAAACGCAGATACGATGCAAGCAGTGTAGCAAGAAACCAGTGGAAGTATGATCGCGCTGAAAGAGACGAGCAACTGCGTATTGAGGATAGAGAAGAGAAGATGATAAAACTACGCGCTGAGGCAAAAATGGAAGCTGATGGTACTGGAAGTCAAACTATCACCGTAGTAATGCAACCAATAGAAAAGAAACTATCGTGAAAACCCTACGCCCACGATACCTGCAAGTTCACCTGTACGAGGTAACCGATGCCCATTACCAATACAAGCTTTATGGTCCCGACTTTCAGGAAGATTTTGATATAAGAAAAAACGAAAAAGATACAAATTCTGGCAAAACTAGAATGATGGACTTTATAGCGGAAAAGCTGGCACAATTTGAACAAGATCTAAGCCGTGAAACTAAAGAAATCTACAGTTGCGACGAAGATAATCTACGTGCATTGACTAAGAAAATCTGCAGTGATGCTGTAGATCTTTGCCTAATGGGATGTAATCCAGAAAAATGTACGTGTATTCTTACGTGCCCTGAATGTCACAACCCGTATAAGGGGGATGTATGAAGCTCCAGGAACAGCAAGCACTGTTTACCCAAGATGTAGCAAAGCTTCTTACCTTTATAGCGGATCGGGGAATACAGGTAACCTTTGGCGAAGTATATCGCACACCAGAGCAAGCACAACTTAATGCAGACAAAGGCATAGGCATAGTAGATTCCCTTCACTGTAAGCGATTAGCAGTGGATATTAACTTGTATAAAGATGGTCACTATCTCTTTAAATCGAGTGATTACCATTTTGCGGGTAAGTATTGGGAAAGTTTAGGTAAAAGAAATAGGTGGGGTGGTTTTTTTACCAATGCTCAGGGAAAGCCCAAGCCTGATGGTGGCCACTTTGAACGCAAATTACTTTAAGGAAAGCATGGTCGCGTTTTATATAATATTAATAGCCATAGTTATTGTTGGAATTCTCGCAGCATTACTTGAGACATTAGAGTAGAAACACTCAAAGGAAAGCATGGTCGCGTTTTATATAATCTTAATAGCCATATTTATTGTTGGAATGAGTAGAAACACTCAAAGGAATAGAAAGGAATAGTCGTGTTTTATACAATATTAATGGTTGAAATCTTTGTTTTTGTTGGAGCAATCGTATCAGTGCTTGAGACATTAGAGTAGAAACACTTATTTTTATATATTCGGGCCCCGGGAGTGCTGGGGCTTGTTTAGGAGCTTTTTGAAGAAAGTAATATACCTCAATTCAATTAACTTACGCCCGTATCAAATTGGGGTCATAGACGCGATTGAGAACAAGGGCATACGTAGAGCTATCCTTGTGTGGCCGAGGCGCTCAGGCAAAGACTTTGTAGGCTTCTACATCATGCTGAGAGCTGCTATTAAAAAAGTAGGAGTGTATTTCTACTGCCTTCCTACTTTTAGACAAGCTAAGCTAGTTATTTGGGATTCAATAACCAATGACGGTAGACGCTTTCTAGATTTTATCCCTAAAGAGCTTATAGCGTCGATGAACTCACAGGAAATGAAAATAAAACTGGTAAATGGCTCGATGATCCAACTTATTGGTTCTGATACTTACGATACTTCACTTGTTGGAACCAATCCTCGCATGATTGTGTTCAGTGAGTTCGCCCTCTCAGACGTGCGTGCTTATCAGTACTCCAGACCAATTCTTACAGCCAATAATGGCGTTGCAATACTACTGTCGTGTGTCGCACCCAATACACTAGTCATAGGAAAAAATGGTTTAAAGAGAATAAAGGATGTTAGTGCTGCGCGTACAACTTACTCAGACTTCTCTGATGTAATATGGGGGCTTTCCGGCTTTAACCAAGCTGAACAATTTTACTATGGTGGATTGCAGCAAACGGTAAGGATCATTCTTAAATCAGGATATGAAATAGAATGTACTCAAATACACCCAATTTGGAATGGTAAAGAGTGGATTAAAGCAAAGGATCTTGTTGTAGGTGATTTAATCCCTGTCCAGTACGGCCAAGATGTATGGGGCCAAGGGTTAGACGTCTCCGCATTTAAACTTAATTGTAATGCCAAGAGAAAGTTTCGATTCGACTATTCACAACTTAATACAGACTTCTTTTATCTATTGGGGCTTATTCACGCTGATGGTAATTATAATAAGAACACGGTCTGTGTAACAAAGAAAAAAGATCCAGAGATAATAAAGTTTCTTGTGGATAATGGATTTAGAACTAGACCCGATGGTATCCACCATGAATTATCTTCTCGAGAACTTGTTGAATTTTTAGAGTTCTTAGAATTTAAACATGGAGCCCGAAACAAAATATTCCCTGAAAAGTTACTCGAGTGTACGAAGACTCAAATGATTGCTTTCTTTCAGGGTTTGTTCGATGGTGATGGCACAAGTAATTCCAATGTTAAAAAAAGAGGGAAGATTAAGTTAACATCTACCAACGAATCATTTTTAAAAACAGTACAAGTAGTCCTTCTTAATTTCGGGATCGCCTCGAGTATTCGTTCCGAGTATAAACTTCCTACTGAACGTGTAAAAGTAGCGAGTCTGATTTACAATTTAGAAGTATGCGGTCATTTTGCGTATTTGTTTTACCGGGATATCGGATTCAGGTTGCAGCGAAAGCAAAAGAACAAAGTACACATTTCCCCTGAGCTCGCATTAGGATCAGGAAATGCGTATCCTATTGACCATGCGAGATTAGTTAATTATCCTCACGATTTCTCTAGGCTACAAGGTTGCCAAAGAAGAACACTAATGCGTTTGAATGAAAAGGATCCAAGCTCATATCTTTTTGAGTTGTTAGCTGAGAAGTTCTATTATTCACCCATTAAAGAAATAATTACATCTAGTAATGAAGTGTTCGATTTCGTTATTCCACAAACACATTCTTTTTTCTCAAATGGTTTCATATCGCATAACACGCCGCGTGGCCGATCAAGTTTCTATGAAATGTTTGAGATTGCGAAAAACTCACCCGACTGGTTTGCGCAAAAACTTACTATCGATGACACGCTCCACATAGACAAGGAAGAAATACAAAAGGAAATAGACTCGGGTGAGATGAGTTGGGATCTTGTACAGCAAGAGTATTACACTTCGTGGGAAATGGGTGTAGAAGGATCGTACTATGCTCGTTACCTTGATGATATGAAGCTTAAAGGTCAAATAGGTACCGTGGCATGGGAATCCGCGTTTAAAGTGCACACGGCCTGGGATTTAGGGGTAAGAGATTCGACATGTATCGTATGGTTTCAGGTGATAGGCCAGACTGTACGTATAATCGATTGTTACGAAAAGACCAAAGAGGGGTTAGAGCATTACGTTAAAGTGATTGAATCAAAGCCGTATAGTTATGGTAAGCATTTTGCCCCTCATGATATTGCCGTTAAAGAATTTGGTTCTGGGCTAACACGAATAGAAAAAGCAAAGCAGCTGGGAATTAGTTTTATAGTTGCCCCCAGTTTAAGTATTGAAGACGGCATCGAGTCAGTGCGTTCTGCATTTAGTAAAATATGGATAGATGAAAAGCAGTGCACAGCACTGATTAAAGCGTTAGAGAACTACAGACAGGAGTATGACACAAAAAAGCGTGTCTATAGCACACGACCTCTGCATAACTGGGCTTCAAACTATAGCGATGCTTTTAGGTATCTCTGCATTTCGTTACCCAAAACAGCGGACGGTGTTTCAAAAGAAGATCTTGACCAGCGCTATCGCCAAGCAATGGGTCAAACCGATAAGGCCGGCGGATTTTTCGACTTTAATAATCAAGGATATTGAATGACTGAGATAAAGAAAGAAAAAAAAATTGAAAGTTTATCACAAAATGCCAAGGAAGCTTTTGATCAGTTGGCAACCTTAGCTAAGGGAAAGAAGAGACTAGGTTTAGCACAAAATGCCAAGGAAGCTTTTGATCAGTTGGCAATCTTAGAGATCAGTATTAAAAAACTTTTTCAAATAACTAATAAAAGTAGAATAAACTCTGAGACGGATAATTCACCAGAGCATAAACAAATTAATCAGGAATTATTATTAGCTTTATGCAAATTAAGAAATGTTCTTTTATTAGTAAGCCAAGATGAAAATTTAGAGGATCATCAAATAAGTCAATTTGGCTTACGGATTAAAAATTTAGAAAAAATTTTGCGTTTAGATTTTAATCCTAGCGCTGGCTATGGGAAGCACACTGCGTGGACAGTCTCGCAAGCTTATATTTCTATTGATTTGCTTAGTGAATTGGGTCTTTTAATTAAAGACGATTCAGAGGATTACAAAGATCCATTCCAAGATCTACGTGAAGAATTAATTGCAATATATTATCTTTCATCCAATAGATCATATGAACGGAATATTAAACAAATGCTTTATTCATATTTAAAGATTTTTAGTTGCGGTGCATTACTAGCACTTGCCGCTTATATTAGTGCAAAAGGATTCTAATGAAAAAATTTTTACTGCTTTGCCTAATACCTTTGTTTACAGTCTCTTCCCAGCGTTACTCGTGGGTTGAACAAAAATACTTTTCAGTTCCAGCAACTGAACAGATCAACCAAGAAGAATATCATGAACTAGTCTGCATTGTGAATGTGATGCTAACTGAGTTAGCAAACTGTTCTTTTTCACGCGCTCAAAGACAGTACTTTGTAAACAGTTATCTTGTAAAATTGAATACTCCCGAATCAAACAGGCTTTTAGCGGACTTAATTGAGTTACGACATTGACTGCTCCCAGTAAATCTTGCTTTGAGCATAAACTATTCCTAAAATAGAGCCAAACTAGCCATTGAATGCTTTAGGAGAATAGATGCTATTTCAAGATATTGGGTACTTAGGAAACGATAATCCAGACGCATTAAGGCGTATGCAGACTTCGTATTACGAGTCTATTACGTTAAACCAAGCGTACTGGGCCGAAGCGGACCTAAATAATCGTTATATTTCGGGGGATCAGACAGTATTTTCTGAACAGTATGGGAATCTTCCTATAAACAGAAGACGCCAGTTCACATTCAATAGATTGCGTCGCATTGTAAATATGGTCTCAGGCCATCAACGACGCACCCGCAAGTCTATCATAGTCACACCCATAGAGAACGCAGACAGCGAGACGGCAGACCAGTACACAAAGATATTAATGTGGCTCAATCAAAGAGAAGGCGTCCTTGAGACCATATCAGATGCATTCCAATCATCGTGTGTTTCAGGTATGACCTTACTGCATGCTTACATGGATTATCGTGAGGATCCTGTATCAGGCAACATTAAAATAGATAAATGTGCTTATAACAGCTTTCTCATAGATCCCTATTTTAGAAAAGCCGATCTCTCAGACTGTAACTTTATTTGGAAACGCACGCACATGACAAAGCGTGAGGTGATTTCCTTGATGCCCGATAAAGCAGACATTATCATGGGTCTAAATACTTTAGACAACGGCTCATCTAAAGACGGCAAGTTTCAGTTTATGCCAGAAGCATACTCATGGAGCATGACGCGTTTATTAACATACGACGAGTATTACTATCGCGATTACAGAAAGCAAAAGATGCTTGTCGATAGAAATACCGGCGAGTCCATGGAATGGAAACACAATGACGAAGACGCTTTAAAGCTCTTCTTGCAAACATACCCCGATGTTACAGTGATCGAACAAGAGATCCCTACCTGTAAATTAACTATCAACGTCTCTGGACACGTCGTCTATGACGGACCAAATCCAAGTGGTACTGATAAATATCCGTTTATACCTATTTGGTGTTACTACAATCCCGACCTAGCTTATTTCCCGTATCGTATCCAAGGCATGATAAACGACCTTCGTGACAGCCAGTATCTTTACAATAGACGAAAAATAATTGAATTAGACATACTTGAATCACAAATAACTTCAGGCTGGAAGTATAAAGAAAATGCTCTCGTCAATCCTGCTGATGTGTTCTTACAAGGACAGGGTAAAGGGTTAGCGCTCAAGACAGAAGCGCAAATGACTGACGTAGAACAAATACTCCCACCACAAGTACCACCATCGATGATAGAGCTTTCCAAATTGTTAGCCGAGGAAATGAACCAGATCTCTGGTATAAATGAAGAACTACTTGGCAGTGCAAATGACGACAAGGCTGGCGTACTAGCGATGTTACGACAAGGCGCTGGTCTCACTACTCTACAGCCACTTTTCGATCTTCTTGATCGATCACAGAAGCTTTTGGGTGAACTACTCCTTGATATGATCCAAGCTAACTTTATGGCTGGCAAAGTTAAGAAGATTTTAAGTGGCGCTGAGCCAACGCCTCAGTTTCATCAGAAGGCATTTGGCCGTTACGGGTGTGCTGTTGAAGATGGTGCTAATACCACTACTCAAAAGCAGATGCAGTTCTTGCAGCTTTTACAGCTACGTGAGATTGGTGTTCCGGTACCAGATTCAAGCTTACTGAACGCTGCAGTAATATCAGGTAAAAAAGAACTGTTAGATGCAATGGAACAACAACAACAACAAAACCAACAACAACAACAGCAACAAAACCAAATTGCACAACAAGAGATACAGGCGCGTATGGAATCACTCAAAGCAAAAGCAGAAGCTGATAGAGGTCTTGCTATAGAGAGATCATCACGTGTTGAAGAGAATAAGGCATTAGCTGTTGAACGAACAGCCAAGGCTCATCTTGATCAACAGAGCGGTCTGTTAAACCTTGTCAGAGCACTTAAAGAGATCGACGATATAGATATAGACCAAGTAAATAAACTCATGGCGTTGTCGCAAGTAGTAAAACAGCAGGAACAGTTAGATCGGGCTGATATATTTGCTAACAATAACTTGACTGCTCAACCGGAGCAGTTTACTGAACAACCGACGCCGTACGACATTCAGGGCCAGATGAACGAGCAACCAATGACCGAGCAACCAATGACCGAACAACCAATGACCGAGCAACCATTTTAGCCTTAAAAGGCGAGCCGTCTAACACGTAGTTAGAGGTACATTAACCTTGTCCGAAAGGGCAGTTACTACGAAAGGCCAACCATGGCACACAAAAAATATCATTCAACTCCTATGATACAGAATGATAATTCAAAGATCGCTAACATGCCTCAAGATTCTAAGATTTCAACATACCCTTACGGGGAAATGCTTGATACAGATTACGTTGATGATTTGGCGGGGATTGACAGACAAATAGCTAAGAACATGTCTGTATTAAAGAAACAATATAATCCCCATAAGTGGTAATTGTGCCCGCAGCACCACGTCCTGACGGTAAAGCTACTAAGATTTGGTTAAAGTTACTTGGTAACCCACTCGAATCTCAGAAGAAAACCGAAAAGGAAAAGATATTAGATAAACGATTAACGACTGAGGAAACTGGTCGTAATCGTAATTATTAGAACCCTTCGTGTGCGGTCGATAGTACCCCGCAGTGCTTCGACCGCCTTAAAAATAGGAAAATAATGGCAAAAAAAAAGGTTCATATAAGCCGAGATGACTCAGGAAACCGTAGATCACCCGAAGTTCCCAAAAGTATGAAGGCAGTTGTCGAAAATCGTTACGATAGACTGCGAATACTTGCCCGTAAAGGCGATGTTTCCGGAAGTCACAAAAAAGATCCTTTTACTGATGTGAGCATACGCATACCACAAGTCCCAAGCACGCGCAGAGCTCAAGAAATTAATGATAGCCGCATACTTTTTGCAGACCACGAAGCATTTGCAAACTTACCACGCGAAGCTATCCATACTGAATTTAATAAGTATCATCCCGAACGTATATTTGGAGAAGATTAATGCAAAAAAAAGATGCAAAAGTACCCGCTCCAGTAAGGGGCGTAGTTNTAACACAAAAAAAAGTACCCAAGATCAAGATGAAAGTCCGAAAAACCAAAGCAAAGCCAGTTAAAGTGGTTGCAGTTAAGCTCGGTAGCATAAAGAAAGCTGACAAACTAAAGGCAAAGCGTGCTATGCACGAGTTTATGCAAGTGAATGTTCCTAAAAAAAAGTAGTTTCTAATGGGCATACTATGTTAGCGTTTCTTATAATAGCATACGAAAAGATTAAGCAGTATTTTGCGCAGTACCTCCTGTGAACGACAACTTCCTATTGTGTTGTTTACTAATGGTTACCACGGGTCTATTTGCAGTAAGTGGATTTCAGCTCTCCCATTTACTGCAAACTGCTTCACCATCACAGACAGTAGAAGAGATTTGCTTTGATATGGTTCTTACAACGCCAAGGTCAGCACAAGATATGGTAGAAGGGAGTATTCAGTTTGAATAAAGATACTGTAGGGAAAATAGTTACAGATATTATGCACAAAGGCGAAGATTACGGAGACTCTTCTATTTTAGAGCAAGGCAAAGAACGGCTCATTGATTACGAAGAAAATTTCCTCATTAAGTTACAGTCCGCCAAGAATGAGATGCCACAGGATCGTGACTTTTACATTGAGGCGCATATACGCATGCCACAATTACTTGGAGGCTTTGGTATCCAATTTAACTTCGTCCCTCGACTTACCTGCCCCGAGCCGACATTTGATCAAGTAGTATACCTCTATACGAGAGCATCTGATGATGTAAAATTGGTATGGTCACTGCCTAACCTTGTAGGGTGTGTTCTTATATCAGAGAATTTAATGAATCTCGATCCAGATCAACGCTCACTTGCAGAGTACGTAATGGCCTTCAAGAATGGGACACTATTTAAGAATGCAAAGCGTATCAACGAAGATATAGCAGATCAGAGTGCAGTCAAAGCATTGAATTTGTGACTGCTCCCCTCCCTAAAGGCAGGGGATTCCCAATTCAACGACCGCAACCCGTCAGCACCTATGTGCAAACAGGATTTACGCAATCTCCAAGGGCTGACGCGGCAAGCCCTGCCGCCAAAATATTACGCGCTGCGTTGATGTCTCTGTCGTGCATCGCCCCACATTCCGGGCATACCCACTCACGCACCTTCAAAGGTATCTTTGTAGCGGTGTATCCGCAGTTGCTGCATCTTTTACTTGAAGGGAAAAAGCGGTCAATGCCGATCAGCGTGCGCCCAGACCACAGCGATTTGTATTCAAGTTGTCGGATAAACTCTCCCCATCCTGCATCGGAGATTGATTTTGCAAGGAAGTGGTTCTTCTGCATGTTTTTGACGGCAAGCGTCTCGATGGCTATCACTTGGTTTTCGTTGACCAGCCTGGTCGAGAGTTTGTGCAGGAAGTCCCTGCGGGTATCCGCCGTCTTGGCATGCAATCTTGCTATTTTCAGATTGGCTTTGCGTCGATTTGCAGAGCCGCGCTGTTTCTTCGCCATTCGCTGTTGCAACTTGGCGAGTTTGGCTTCGTTCTTGCGGTACGTATTTGGTGCGGCGATCTTCTCGCCGGTCGAGAGGATGGCGAAGTGTGTCAGGCCGAGGTCAATCCCAATCTTGCCTGCTACTGATTGCTTGGCTGAAACGGTATCGTCGCACAGCATCGAGACGAAATACCGGCCTGCTGCGTCCTTTGTTACGGTAACAGATGTGAGCTTCGCCGCTTTTGGTATGATGCGTGAGAACCTGATGGCAAGTGGCTCATTCATCTTCGCTAGTTTCAAAGCACTGCCGTCCCAATTGAAGCCGCTGTGCGTGTATTTGGCCGCTTGCTTGTCGTTCTTCGATTTGAAATACGGGTACTTACAGCGCAGCCCGAAGAAGTTATTGAACGCGGTTTGCAGGTGGCGCAGTGATTGCTGTAACGGCACGCTGGATACTTCATTTAGCCACGCGAACTCAGGCTGTTTTTTCAACTCAGTGAGTAAGCTGGAGGTCTCATGGTAGCCGACCTTCTCCTGCCGCTTGTAGTAGGCATCAGTGCGCAAGCGCAGCATGTAATTGTAGACAAAGCGAGCGCAGCCAAACGTCCTGGCAAGAATCACTTCCTGCTCTCGCGAAGGGTAAAACCGAAATTTGTATGAGCGCTTGATATCCATGCTTTACATCTTACACTGAGTCAGTGTAAGATGCAAACTATTAGAGATGGTTTTGACTCACCGTCTCCTTACCTCCCCGGCCTGAAGGCCGAGGTTTCACGGAGATAACAATAAAACTCAGGAGTAGTACATGTCATTCGACGTAAAATACGACGCACATGGTAATGTAGTTAGCGCAGATCCGTCCGAAGAATCTCAAGGTCAAGTAAGTTCTGCCTTCTTGCCACAACCAGATGCCCCGGAAGAATTAGTATCTGAAAACGACCAAGACACGATCCAAATCGCGCCAAAGCCAAACAACATCCAAGAGAATTTTGCCCGTCTGCGTCAGAAAGCAGAAGCAGCAGAGCGCAGGAATGAAGAGTTAGAAAGGCAACTTGCAGCAGCACAAACACAGTATAACGAACCTGAAGAAGATCTTAATCTATATATGAGTGATGACGATCTTGCCGAAGGAAGACATTTATCAAAAGTTGAAAAGAAAATACAAAAGCTTGAGAACAAAATATCACAGTACGAGTATCAGAATAATCAAGTTGCGATAGAAAACAGTATTAAGGTTGAGTACCCTGACTTTTATGAAGTAGTATCTAAAGCAAACGTACAGCGACTTGCCGATGAATATCCTGAAATCCTTGCAACGCTTAAGTCATCAAAAGATCTGTACGCTCAAGGAATATCAGCATATACGATGATCAAAAAACTTGGTATAGTCCCTGATGACGGAATGGCATCACTCAGCAGGATTAAAGCAAACTCTGTTAAGCCAAAGACAGCATCAAGTATCTCAACGCAACGGGGTGAAACACCATTAGCGAAAGCTAATCCCTTTGCTGAAGGGCTTACTCCTGAACTGAAGGCAGCTTTGCTCAAAGAAATGAATGATTCTATGCGTAACAGGTTTTAAAACAATCTCTGGACGCGCAGGGTTCTCATCCATCTCCCTGCGCGGATAGTTACCTAACAANCACCCAGCAAATTCCTTAATTTTTTGCTGGGTGTTTGCATTTTTGTGGTAGTATTAAAAGAAACGAAGGAGCTCCCATGATCAAATATTCCGCATTAATTATGCTTTTTCCGTCCATAACTTTGGCAATGCAGGAGAATCGCCCGCATTACCACATCAATAGCAAGATCGTCTACAAACAGGAGGTTCAAGAATCCGGTGACCACGAGTTTGAGACTGTTTCAGATTTTACTGCCGCCATAGACCAAGAAAACGCAGCCCAAAAGGCGCAACAAGATGCTGCCACAGTGGAAAGAAAGATGTCCACGCGTACGAAGGCTATACTCAGTCTTTTGACCTGCTCAGGCACGATAGTCGTGTCTGTCGTAAGTGCGATAGCGACTTACTACTCCACTTCTTGTTGAGATTATTTCACAACAACTAAAGCAGTGTGCAAACATTGCTTTTTTTTTGAGCATCGTAGTATCCTACTTTAGAATGTATCGGGAAGTCGTTCTCCCTTATGACCATTGGTGAAGCACCAATGGCGAAGCGCCATTCGACGTTACGCAGAGCTCGTCACCTGCATCCAGGCGTACAATCAAGCACTCGCCTAGCTTTAACATATCTTCTATATCTCTTTGCTATGGAGTACCTATGGCAATCACTACTACATCAATTTTGCCGTCGCCCGTACAGCAAACTTTTAGTTATAAGTTGTTAGCGGTTCCAACGCCGAATATGATTCATCGTATTGCGGCTGTTAAAAAAACCATGCCAAGAAACGGTGGTAATACTCTCCGTATGAGACGTTACAATCCATTAAACACAGCTATGGTACCTTTGGGTAACTCTGGCATGACGCCGCCTCCGCAAAACTTAACCGCAGTGGACATAGACGCTAAAATTGGGTTTTACGGTACCTATGTAACTATCAACGAGCAGGTTACTTTACAAAATCAAGACCCTGTATTGAATGAAGCTGCAAAACGCTTAGGCGTTTCAATGCGTTAAATTGGCGCATTTAAAATCTTTCCTAATTGACTTGGACATCTGACCAGGTAATGCTGAAGACAACAAGGACCAAGTGTTATTATAAAAGGAAAAAGATGAATTTTTTAGTCGTATGTGTAATTGTTTCTGCATTTTATGTGCCTGTCCAAGATCCAATGGCTGAATCGCTTGAAGAGTGTTCAGAGTACGCAGAACTTTATTTTTACGATATTGAAGAAGACTATTCAGATTCATTTTTTGCCCTTTATAGTGATTCACAGGTTGAGAGACTAACCGGAGAGACGCCGCAAGGCGATGTGATAGTCCGAACAGAATTGAAAGATTCTGAGGCCGATTCGAAGTAGTTGGCCCGCCTAGTAAAATAGGTCAGTAAGCGCAGTAACCTGCATCGCAGGAACCTGCACCGCAGGAACCTGCATCGCAGGAACCTGCATCGCAGGAGCAACCGCCGAAAGTAACAGACAGCAAACTGAAGATCAATTGACACGTGACATGTTGGCAGCGACTGCTACCTTCTTGAACTGTGTTGGTGGAGTAAACGGTGATGTACCAACTGAGTTAACAGTAACAGACATTCAAACTGTTATTCGTACCTTGCTTGGTAACAACGCAGAAACCATAATGAACAACATTGAAGGTGATTTGAAATTTGCAACTGGCCCGGTTCGTTATGCGTACATAGCGATGATGCATACTGACGTAACTTCTAACTTAGAAGTTATTCCTCAGTTTATACCACAAGCAAACTATCCAAACCCATCCTCAGCATTGCCATCAGAATGGGGCTCAGTGCAAAACATTCGGTACTTAGTATCCGCTATTGGTTCTATTTCCCGTAACGCATCTGCACTTGGAGCGGATGTTTATAATATCTTCATAGCCGCTAATGAATCATACGCGTGCATCGAGCAAGACGGTTATAGTTCTACATTTATCTATCGTCCACCTATGTACAATGACCCTTTGGCACTCAGTGGCTCAGTGGGGTGGAAAATGGCCCAGGTACCTCGAATTCTCAATGACACATGGGTACTAAACCAACGCTGCACATTATCATAAGGAGATACTATGGACGGAACAGTTCTTCAACAAGGTCGATTTACGGTAGCAGCTGGTGTACCTTCAAAAATAATTCAAATTCCTGCTAATGCTGACTTTATGTTCGTAAGGAACTTTACCCAAACGGGTGTAGTGGGCCAAGTAGCAGCACGTGGTACTAGTTTTTACTGGCAACGTGGTATGGCAGCTGGTAGCGCTTTTGTGAATTATAAGACTAACGGATTATTGACTGACAATAGTGACACTATCGCCCTCGGTGGATTTACTTTATATGACGCGAGTGGGCAATCAATTGGAGCGTTGCCAAGATTAGGCGCTCCTGTAGCATTTACTGGTATCAGTAACGCAGTTCAACCAGTTGTTTTAACAGCAAATACTGCGGGACTTATTGATGACAGATCAGTAGTTCGCTTATTTCTAAATGCCGGTGATACAGCTCTTGCTAGTAACGTACTCGGTATCGATTTTGTAATTGATACGGTGGTTGCTAATACAAGTTTCGTATTGAAAGGTCCTCTTGCTAATGCGCCAGGTATTACTACTGGGACAGGACAATGGAGAGCGGTAAATTACGATCCATTGTATTATCCACGTAACCGCGTAGTTACAGATATTACTCAAGCAGTTAATGCTGAAGTTACAACATCCGTATTTCATCAAATGACTCCAGGTCAAGCAATCAGACTATCTATCCCGAAATTGTCAGGGATGATTGAGCTGAACTCTACACAACTTAATAACTTCGCTTATGCGACTGTTGTAAGCGTTGTGAGTGAGCTTGTTTTCACTATTGATGTGGATACCACTGCATACACAGCATTTACGTTCCCAACTGTTGCTCAAATCAACTTAGGGTCACAAATGCCAGAAATGACTCCATTTGGTGAAAACACCGCGGTTTCTTTAACGAATGTACTTTCGCTTCAAGTGCCCCGTGAATATTCATCAACTGGTGATCAAATTAATGAAACTCAATCAGGAATCCTTGCTGATGCAACCGTTAATACCGGTTTTCTTGGCATGGTCTTGGGTACAGGTGGAACGGCTCTGTCACTAGCCGCAGCGGTCACAGGACCAGCAGGTTCAGTAGCAGGCGACGTTATGTTCTGGGTAGCAGGTAAATCTGCATTTGGCGGTCTTTAATCAATAAATGGAGGGTTGTATATGGTCTAAGATGCCATATATAACTCTCCACTTACATACGGAGTAATCATGACAAAAAATATAAGAACAGTTAATACAGGACGCGTAGCGATGGACATCGCTGCCCCTGCAAAACAGGCCAAAAAAGGCGTTAAATTGCTTCCTAATGGCAAGGTAGATGTAGAGTACATGCGCGCTAAAGACAATGAGCTGGTAACAGGTATATTCCGCTATCACGAGCTATCCGGTGGATGCTTAGAGTTTGTATTTCGTAAATACAAAGGTGATCCGGTAGATAAATACAGCCTCGTTGATGGCCAAGTATATACTCTCCCGTTAGGCGTAGCTAAACATTTAAATAGTAACTGCGCTTATCCTCAGTATGAGTACATCAAAGGTGAAGCAGGAGTTACTAGAGTGCAAACGTTTGGTCAGAACATGTTTATGCAAATAACTTCTTGGGTCCGAAGATGCAGTTTTCAATCATTGGATCTTACTGATGAGCAAGAACTGGAACCAAAATCAGAAATAGTACTAGTAGAGGCAATATAAGATGGCATACCCCATACCATTTCCCACATTTCAACCGGCGATGCGACTTATAACCGCTATCACTCTAGGGAACCCCGTTGAGGTAACTACCGCGCCCGATCATCAGTATTTCACTGGTACCATTGTGCGCCTTTATGTATACCCAGCAAATGGTATGGTGCAAGTAAATAAGGCTGCCGGAGCAATTACAGTGACAGGGGTAAATACCTTCACCATGGATTTAGACACCAGCAATTTTAATACTTTTATTGTTCCGGTTGCTCCTACTGCTAATAATACACAAGCCTGTGTAGTGCCCATCGGTGAAGTAACTGAACTATTAAAGGCCGCCGTTCAAAACGTGCTTCCCTATTAAAGGAGACTTACTTTGAGTAACCCAACAGCTCCGTCAAATACGATCCCTGGATCTACTACACTCGCCGCAATACGAGTGAAAGTACGTAGACTCACTCTTTCTCCCTCTACAGCTCAACTCTCAGATGTTGAGATAGACGAGTATGTAAATACGTCAGTCGTGTATGATTTCCCCGAAACATTACGGACGTTCAATTTACGTACTACGTTCACGTTTTTTACTAACCCGGGACAAGATGTATACCCAACAGATATAGCTTCGTTTGGAACGAATCTTAGCGCGTTATCTAACCCCCTGTATAACTTCCAGAACAAATATCTTACTATACACCCACCCGTTTACTGTGCCGGACGGCAATTGTTATATACACAGTCGCAGCAACACTTTTATGGTATGTATCCCCGAATAAATGCATTAGCGTCTATTGGTACACAAGGTAATGGAGTTACTGTTGCATATACCGGTGTAGTAAATAGCCTAGCTCAAGTCGTGCCACCAGGACTTACTCAAAACTATGCATTAATACAAAACAACGTACTGATGTCCTCAGTAGGAGTACAAGGCGCAGGCTTAGCACTTGCCGATGTACCAGTTATAGATGCCATTGGTAACCCAACTCTCATAGGAAACCTTTATGATGTTAATTCAGGAGCCTATGCTGCTGCAAAAGCGACTCCTCCGACTGTTGTTCTTGCTAACAATACTATCAATTATTTAACAGGCGTATTCAGTATTACCTTCCCCGCTGCCCCCGGGATAGGTGTGGCTATAAACAGTCAAACTATTCCAACGCAACGTTCAATGCCTCAGTCAATGCTCTACTTTAGTAACCAATTTACAATACGCCCAGTACCCGATCAGCCGTATCGTATAAACTTTGAAGTATTCCAACGACCAACCGCATTGCTCACCGCAGGTCAAAGCCCTGAACTCGAAGAATATTGGCAGTTCATAGCCTACCTCGCTGCTAAAAAAGTGCTGGAAGACAGAATGGATATGGATACCCTCTTATTAATCATGCCTGAACTTAAAAACCAAGAAGCTTTATGCTTGAGGCGCACAATCGTTCAGCTTACAAACCAAAGAGCGGCTACTATATATGCTGAAAATATGCAAAATGGTGGCAGCGACTTTCAAAGCGGTAGTGGTTTCTTTTAATAATACAATTAGGAGTTTAAGATGCCATACGATCGTTTTCTAATACAATCATTTAATACTGGGTTACAGAAGAACACTCAGAAGTTTCAGGTTATGGAGGATGCATTTACTACTCTTAATAATGCCTATGTATGGCGTGGTAGTGTTATTAAACGATTTGGTGGCGTGCATATGGGTTATGGAGCTCCATCCGACCAGATGGCTCCTTTATTCTCACGACTAAGAGTTAACATTGGCACTACCAATGCTGCGGGTGTACTTGCTGGTGACGTCGGTGCAACTTTAGGAGGCTCGGGCTTTAAAGTAGGACAACAGTTCTCTATAGGTGCTGAAATATTTACGGTAGTAAATCCTCTTGCCGGTGCTAATCAAATGAACAGTACTGCAGTAGTTCCAGCCGCTACGCGAACCTATAACCTAGCCACCGGTGCATATAGCTTTGCCGGTGCAACTATAAATACTGATGTGTTCTTCTATCCAGCAAAACCGGTTATGGGTCTTGCACAATTTGAGATACCTACTATAAACGATGAGCCGTCATATGCATGGGACACTGGATTTGCCTATGTATTTACCGCTGGCTCATGGACACGATCAGCTACAACAGCAGGGGTTATCCCCGTCGCATGGCATGGCGGTAACAGTGATTTCTTTTGGGTAATAAACTGGCGTGGCATAACTGATGATATAAATAACTTCTTTGTTACTAATTATTTTGTAACAAATC
>LV_Brine_h2_0102DRAFT_1000310_pt1 | contig 18283 bp, 19 predicted proteins | sample LakVidmifraction_3_FD_10600 | JGI IMG/M metagenome (IMG submission 10600)
GATAGTCAAGTACCTTTTGACAAAAAGAAATATATTAAAGAAACTGCCGAATATTTATTTCAAGTTTACGGAATTGGTTCAGATAACGATCAGCATCTACTTACTATGCTTGCTGAGCAAATACATACTTACTGCGAAGCGCAGATGGGTTTATCCACTGGTGTTGCAATGAGATACAACAACGATAAAACGGTTGGATCGAATTACTATTTGCCTATTCGTGACAAAGCTGCAAAGAATGCCATTGCAATGATGAACGAACTTGGCTTAACGCCACGAGGTAGATTGCAAGGCAATGCGTTATCTCCTGACAACGATGTTGGTGATATTTTCAGTGCACCGCCTAAGATGAAAAAATAAATGAATTATCTAGAAGGAATAAAATATGCAATTGATGTTAGCAAGGGAAATGTTTTAGTATGTAAAAACGTTCGATTGGCGTGTCAAAGATTTTTAAACTATTTAGAAGACAAGCAATGGCAGTATGAGTTTCATAGCGACAGAGTGGAACATGTGCTTAGATTTATTACATTAATTAAACACACAAAAGGGTCTGAAGCTGGTAAAACTTTAAATTTAGAGCCTTTTCAAATTTTATTAATTTGTGCAATTTACGGATTTCGTCATAAAAAAAATCATGACAAAAGAATGACAACAGATGTCATCTTGTATATTCCTAGAAAGTCTGGAAAGTCTACGTTAATTGCTGCCATTAGTTTATACGAGCTAAAGTTTAGTGAAGCTGGTGCTGAAGTTTTTACATTGGCTACTAACAGAGAGCAGGCAACTATTGTGTTTGATGCAGCAAAAGGCATGATTGAGTCTATGCCTAAGGCGGCTTCAATGAATTACAGAGTTAGTAAGTATGAAATAAACTTAAGTGACGATAGTCAAACAATGTTTAAGGCTTTGTCACGAGACAACAAGAAAACTGGCGATGGTAAAAATGCATCTTGCGCTATTATTGATGAAGCCGCTCAGATTGTTGATAGAAACTCAATTGAGGTTATTCATTCAGGTATGGTTGCTCGTGAGAATCCTTTAAGGATTTACATTACTACGGCAAGTTTTACTAAAGATACAAAGTTTTATGAAGATATGCTACAGTTTGAAAGTATCATTAACGGAGACAGCGCTGACAATCCTCATTGGTTTGGACTTCTTTATAGTTTAGACCCGCAAGACGATTGGAGGGATCCTAGCGTTTGGGCAAAAGCAAATCCTATGCATGGCATTAGTGTTTACCACGATGCTATTGCAGAAAGGTGTGAGCAAGCAAAATCTAAACCTGCTTCTTTAAACGAGTTTTTGTGCAAAACTTTAAATATTTATGTTAGTGCTAATAGTGCTTGGGTAGATAGACAGCATTGGGACAGCTCAGTTGGAGTTGAAGCACCTGATCCAGAGTCTGTGTTTATTGGCTTTGACTTGGCGGCAACACGAGATTTAAATGCAGTGTGCACTTTAAAAAGATATAGTGAATTTGATTACTTTGCTGAGTTTAAATTCTTTTTGCCAGAAGCGGCGCTAGATATTATACCATCTCACTATAAAGAGATTTTTAATCAAGCTGTCAAGTCTGGCATATTGCACATAACAGAAGGCAATGTTATGGACGATAGAGAGATATCTGATTACATTAAATCTCAATCAACGTTGTACAATATCCAAGAAGTTGGTTACGATGCTTATAATGCTGCCAGTTTAATTGCAAGATTAAACGATGCTGGCATACCAGTTAAAAAGGTTGGCCAGGGAATGGCAGTGTTAAGCAATCCCTCAAAGCATACAGAAAAGCTGGTGATGCAACATTCCATAAGACACGACGGCAATCCTTTTGTAGGTTGGCAACTTGGCAATTGTGAAGTATATATTGACGTGAATGGAAACATTAAAGTGCGCAAAAACGAAGCAGACAAATCGGCTAAAGTTGATGGTATTATTGCCATGATTATAGCTATGCACTGCTCTTTAGACCATCCATTAGTTTCTACTACTTACGGATTCCGTAGCTTTTAAAGGGTAAAAATGGCTCTTTTAGAAATATTCAAACGAAAAACACAATCTGAAAGCAACAGCCTTTTTGGCCAAACTGCACTTGGCAACACGGTAATTCGTAATGCTAACTCGCCTCAAAGCGGAGCCTCAAGCCAACTTCTTTACGTAACAACTTCTAGCCAATCTGAGGCAGGTCGCGTTGTCGATATGTCAATGCTTTCTCGTAACTCGACAGTGATGAGTTGCATTGGAGTAAAAGCAAGGGCTTTATCTCAGTTGCCAATTAAGATTATGGTGAAGCAAGAGAATGGCACTTTCGAAGATGCTGTGTTAAGCGACAATGTTGGTGCTAGAGATAAAGCTAAAGCTAAAAGTGTTTTAAGCCTATTGCAAAATCCTAACAACTTTCAAAGCCAATACGAATTTTGGTACCAATTCTGTATGTGGCTAGATTTAGCTGGCGAGGCTTTTACTGTTTTATGGAGGCAAGACCAAGAAAGTGCAACGCAAACTCCAATTGAAATGTACATTTTAGATTCTACACTTATTACTGTACAGATTACAGAATCACGTTATCCGTCATACAGGCTTTCAACACCTAGTTATGGCTTTAGTAAAGAAAAGCCACTAGCTGCGCATCAGGTTGTCCACATTAAAGAATCAGCTTGGCAAGGTTCAGCTGGATTTAATAAAGGCATTCTAGCAGTTGAGTTAGTATCGCTTGACCAAGATATAGATTTGTACGCAAACTTTATTATGCAAAACGGTGCTAAGCCAACAGGAATGTTTACGACAACAATGGTTATTCCTGATAATAAATTTAAAGAAATTGCGGCAAGATTAAAAGAAGCTTGGTCTAGCATGACAGGATCTCGCTCAACTGATTTAAGCAAAGCTGGGCAGGCCATGTTATTAGATAACGGCATGGTTTATACTCCATTGCAAATGCTTACATTGCAAGACGCCGATGCCGCTAAGCTAAAAGAACAAACAATGAAGCGTATTTGTGGACTGTTTGGAGTGCCTCCGCAAATGATTAGTGTTGGCGAGGGCAAGTTTAACAACACTCAAAGCATGTTAGATGAATTCTATAAGTCAACCATGTACCCTTTGCTTGTGAATATTCAGCAAAAGCTTAAACAAAACCTATTAAAAGGGTATCCAAACCTTTGTGTTGAGTTTCAAACTGCAAACTTCTTAAAAGGTGCACCACTAGATCAAATGAATTATGCTGTTGCTGGCATTAATGCTGGAATATTTACGGCAAATGAAGCAAGAGAATATCTAAGCATGGCACACATTGATGGTGCAGATACATTAAAAGTTGAAACAAGTCCAAGCACACCAATTGCAGGCAGTTCTCCGCAAGATACTGGCGGAGGCGGCAATGTATCAAGTATTGGCAGGACTGGACAAGCTGGAAAAGCATAATGAGTTTACAAGAGATTTTAAACAGAATTAAACAACTGGCAGATAAACGTAAGCTTCAGCCTGTTAAAACTAATGGAATGAAAAGAAAAGGAGTTAAGATTAATGGCTAAAGACTTTAAGTTTTATCAAGAGTCAAAAATTCAACTTGAAATGGATGAAAAAGAAGGTAGTGGCTTAATTGAGGCTGTGTTAACAACTTTTGGTCCAAGAGAAGGTGCAGACGGTCGACGGTTTAATTATGAGGCCGCTCCATTCATGGTGTGGGCAAAAGAATTTGAATCTTTAGGTAAACCATTGCCAATGTACTTTCAGCATGATGATAGCGCATTGCCTGTTGGCCAGTGGACTTCTTTTGAATTTAATGAAGTAGGCATGACTGGCTTTGGCAGAATGTACACAAATACAAGCGCAGGTCGTGACCTTTATACGATTATGAAAGAAAGTCCAATGATGGTTGGCGGCGTTTCTGTTGGTGCTTACGCTGATGAATTCCACATGGTCGATGCTGAAGGTATGGAAGTTGACCCTATGGACGAAGAAGGATATTTTCAAATTACTAAAGGCGGCTTAAGAGAAGTTTCAATCGTAATGCAGCCTAACAATTTAGAAGCAAATATTAAAAAACTAGAATATTTCCACAAAGATGGAAAATTAAATCTAAAACAAATCGAAGAGGCTCTGCGTGATGTTGGGCTAAATCGCAAGGATGCGACCACCGCGTCCAGTATATTCAACGGAATATTTAAACTGCGTGATGTAGTTGAATTAGAAGTTGAAAAAACTACCAAACCAAGTGAATTGGATGCGGTGGCTGAAAATGCAATTTTACAAGCTCTTAACGAGCGTGAGATTTTGCAAACCCTTAATAAACGCCTTAAAGGATAAATCATGTCAAAAGAAATTATTGAAAAGTTAGATGCTATTGAAGCCACACAAACGGCTGAAATTGCAAAAGTAAACGAGGCAGTAGAAGCTCGTGTGACTGCAGTTAAAGAAGAACTAACTGCTGAGTTTGCAGAAAAAGTTGCTCAAATTGAGGCTAAAGTTTCTCAATTAGGTGCTCCTGCTATTATTACTTTGCCAAAAAGTGTTACTAGCGATGTTAACAAAATGGTTAAAGAGCAATTAAAAAAATTCCGTGATACAGACTCACGTGTCCAAAAAGAATTAAAAATGTTTGAAGATGAAAGCCAGTACAGTGCATATTTAAAAGAAGCTTCTGCTTTAACTGGTTCAGGCGCTGGTATTGGTGGCCGTACTGCTTATGACCCAGTGTTTGTTGCTTTACGTTTAGCAAATCCATTGCGTGGTGTATCACGTACTGTAACAACAGACGGTGCTAGCTATCAATTCCGAGCTAAAATTGGTAATGCTGGCGCTTCATGGGGTTATGCAATTCAAAACAACGGCGCGGCAACAACAGAAAACACTTCGATTTGGCAATTAAATCTACAAGATTTAAACGTACAATTCCCAATCCGTACTGCGGCTCTAGATGATATTGATGGTTTAGAATCAAACGTTGTTAGCGATATGATGGTTGAGTTTAGCCAATCAGAAGCTATCTCAATGATTTCAAACAACGATCAAGGTGCAACGTCTCTTGCTGGTGGCGGCTCTAACGGTTTACGCGGTTTAAACCAATATGGCGGTGCAAATGCAACTTACGCTGGTGGCAAAACTTCAGTAGCCGCATACGGCACAAGTGGTACAGGTGCAACAAGTGGCTTGCATTCACTTGCAACTTATGACCAATTAACTACAAATGCAAACGTTGTTGGTGCATCAAACGTTACTTATAAAGACTTAGTGAACATGCTGTTTGCTTTACCGCAACAATATCGTGTTCCAAATTGTAAATGGCTTGTAAATAACGTATTTATGGCACAAATTCGTGGCTTAACCGATTCTAACGGCGCTCCAGTATTTAATCGTAACGAAGGCTTAAGTGTTGACGGCGTAATTGGTACTTTGCTAGGCTATGATGTTTGCGAAAATAGTTATGTTGATTTGCCAAGCCAATCAGCAACAGGTGCGGCAGGTACAAATTCACTATACCCTGCTTACTTTGGTGACTTTACTCGTGGGCATACAATCGTGGATCGTTTAAATATGATTTTGCGTCGTTATGACCAGACTCTACCTGGTTCTATAACATTCTACGGCGAAAAACGTTTAGCGACTTCTGTCGTAGACCCATTCGCAATTGTTCGTTATCGTTCTACAGGCACAGCAAACTAGTAATTTGGGATGTGGCATTTAGTCGCATCCCTTTTTTAAATAAAATGAGAATATCCATGACTATATCTAAACAAATTTATGAAGGCATTAAAAAAGCTTTAATTGAAGGCGAAGCAACAGTCCAATTAGACGCAAATGTAATTAACGAAGCTAGCGCCCTCACTGGTTCTGGTTTGGGTATTGGTGGCAAAACTTATTTTGATGAAGTGTTTTCAGCTGCAAGATTTGCTAATCCATTTCGCATGGGTGCTAAACAAATTTTAGAGTCTGGTGCAGCGGCTCAATTTGTAGCTAAAACAGGTAACGCGGCAAACTCAACTAACCCTTGGCTTTATGCTGCAACTCCTAATAGTGGCTCACCTAATATCAACACGTCAATTTGGCAATTGCCAATGCGAGTTATTTCAGCTCAAATACCAGTAAGAGAGTCTGCTATTGACGATATTAATGGTTTAGAAACTGGAATTGTAGAAGATTTAATGATGGAATTTAGTCAATTAGAAGCTCAATCAATGGCAACTAACAATGACCAAGCAGGCTCAATTACTAATAGTAGTGGTGCAGAAAGCGGACTTCGTGGATTAACTTTATATCCTACTGGTGTAGCTGCATCATACGGAACAAGTGGCACTGCAATGACCAATGGACTGCATACAATTAAAACAATTGAAAATAGTTATGCTCCTATTGCATATAACGCAATTGCAAGCGTTGTAGAAGCTTTGCCTCCACAATATTACTTCATGGAAAGCACTGCATGGCATATTCATCCAACGTTAATTGCTTCATTGCGTAAACTAAAAACTTCAGGTTCTGGTATTACAGAAGGACAACCTTTGTTTTTAGAAGTAGGTGACAATGATGGTGGCGCTGGTATTTATATGTTTGGCTTTCCTGTAATAGCAAATCCGTATTTAGATGCACCAGGCGTAGGCGCTGTGTCTTTAATATTGGCAAACTGGAATAGATTTTTAACTATTGTAGATAACGAACAAATGGTTTTAAAGCGCTTTGATCAAACTCAACCAGGGTTTGTCACTTTGTACGCGGAAAAACGCTTAGTTTCAACAATTAAAGATCCGTTTGCTGGCGTTTATTTGAAAGGCATTTAATTATGTCATTTGAAAATTTAGGAGTAGTTAATAGCTATCAAAGTAGAAATCCATATAATTATCAAAAGTTTGAGCAAATTAGCAGGGACTTAACTTCTAGCTGGCTTACTCTTACTGAGATACAAAATCAACTAAATTTATTTGGCGATTCGTCACAAGATACTTATTTATTAGGATTAGAATTGTCTGTAAGAATGATAATTGAAGACTACTTAGGTCTTTCAATATTCCCTATAACTTATAGAGTGTATTATAATTCTAACAATTTAATTTCTTCATCAATTTCCTTTGATTTGCCAGAAGTGTCAGAAACAATAAGCATTTTAAGCTTAAAGTTTTACAGCAACGATGCAGTGCCTATTTTAACAACACTGGAGCCTATAAATTACTTTTTTGATGCAACTGGTAACAAAGTAATTTGTAACTCGTTACCTAGCAACGTTAATACTTTGATGACTTCACCAATAGTGATTGAATATTCTATTAATGAAGGATTGATTGCACAGTATCCGGTTATTAAACAAGCTGGATTGTTATTATTTACTCATTTGTATAATAATAGAAGCGACACTACTGGATTTAATTTGTCTAAAATTCCATTTGGCGTTGATATGTTGTTAAGACCCTACAAACCATTGGTGATGTAATGGCTATTGTTAAATATGAAAATGTTAATGTAAATGACTTAACCTTTGGCGTTAATGCAATGGGTGAGTACACTACAACGACAACATTAAAGTTTGTTGGCAGACCTTTAGTCCAAGATGTAAAAAACACCGTAGCTATTACAGAGCGCTATCGTGTTTATAGCGATCTTATTGGATTAAAGTTTAACTACACGCCTAACTTAAAGTTAATTTTTGACAATCAAAATCAGTACTCAATTACTTGGAGAGGAAATGATTGGCGAATTGCTGATTGCATTGAAGCTAATGACAGAATGTCAGTCACTCTTATGTGTTATAGAAACGATCCTGCAACTGAGGTTTAAATGGCACAACAAAACAACATAGTAGATTATGCAAACGCTATACAGTATCAACTAGCAAGCATTGTTACTCCAGTGCCTGTATATGCAAATTTTAACAGAAACTTTGCAACAGAGCAAAAATTTATAACTTGGCAATTAAGGAATGTGCATCAAGAAGTTTTTACAGGCATTTATAGAATGAACAAAAGCATTGATAGACCAATATTTCAAATTAGTGCGTTTGCAACTACAATGAATGATGTTTTTGCTTTAACCAATNAAGTNATACAAAGTTTACATGGATATTCTGGACAATTTGGCGGTGCGNCNGGCTTTAATGTATCAAAGGCTGACGTGATAATGCTAAATAATTCATATGATAATACAATAGGATTGCATAGTATTTTTATGGATTGCACTTTAGATATTCCGGCATAAAACAATATTTTTTTTATTTTTAATTAAGGATTAAATCATGGCACTTCCAAACAAAGTACTTCCAGGTTTTAGCGCAACTTTATATGCACAACCTACAGCTTCACCAACTCCATTAAGCACTGCTGGACTTTCAACTTTAGCCAGTGTTGCACCAATTGCAGTTGTAGCAAATACAGTTCAAGTAGAAGCTATTCCAGCGTTTGGGCAAGACGACGCAGTTGCTTCTTATGGCGTAGCTGGCTCACGTCAATCTGACAAAATTCCAGTCCAATCAGCTCCTACTTCTATGGCTATCACAGCTGCATGGAATCCAGCCGATGAGGTTTTATTGCTATTACGAGAAGATGCTTACAACGGAACAGTTGACAGAACTTATGTAATTGCAGCAACTGACGGCACAAACACAGTATATTATGCATTTAACGGTCGCGTAGGCCAGTTCCAAATTGATCCTGCACCTGGCGCTGAGACAAAATGCATGTTTACTATTCACCCTCGTGGCAATCAATACGGTTGGTGTAATAACACGTAATAATTAAAGCCCTTAGGGGCTTTTTTATAGGATAAAATAAAATGAATGTGCAATCTAATCAAGATTTATTAAGTTATCTTTTAAAGCAAATGGAAAGCGGACAAAAAAATTGGTTTGGATTTTCTGAGCAAAGAATTACAGGCATAAATTTGTCGCATCAAATTGCTGCTAATCATGCCGACAAAATGACTCCAGTGGAAATTGTAGAATATGTTGCTGAGTTAAACAACGAAATATATAAAAAGTTTATCAAATATGGCTAACAAAGTAACATTTGAAATGACTGGATTAAAGGAAACTTTAAAAGTCTTTGAAGATTTGCAGTCAGAAATTGGAGACAAAAAAGCTAGATCAAAAGTTTTAATTCCAGCAGTTAAAGAAGCGATGAAGCCAGTTTTAGAAATGGCTAAATCACTTGCTCCAGTGGACACAGGCTTTTTAAAACAATCATTAAGGATAACTGCAAAAAGACCTTCAAATAAAGATAAAAGATCAAAATACGTTAAACGGAATGACTCTGTAATTGCTGTCGTTACAACAAAAAGCCCGCCTAAAAATGGAAGCAAGCCATTTGATATGAGAGCAATTGCACAGGAGTTTGGCACGGCAAATATGCCAGCGCAGCCGTTTATGCGAGTTTCATTAGAAAGTCAAGCGTCATTAGTTGCTGAAAGTTTAGGTACAATTTTAAAAAATAAGATAGAAAAATATAGGAGTAATATGAAATGAGTAAGTTTAGTGCAGCTTTAGGTCCAAGGTATGAAGAAAACAGAATGTCAATCATGACAAGAACATTTGTTCTTGGCGACCACACATTTAAAGTAAAAGTACCTAGTGTTGGTGAAATGGAAATAATGAATGACAAGCTAAAAAATCCAGATCAAGAAGAGATTGATTTGGTTTATAAAGAACTAACGGCTGATATTGAAGTCTTGCGCAATGAGCTTAACTCTGACGTAAGATTTGAAAAAGACGATATTTTTATTGGCGATCGCTCTATGAAAGAAGCGGCAAAAAATAAAGTAGTTGTTAAATACAGAATTACTCAATACATGAAGTTAATAGTGCCTGATAGCGGTGCAAGTCTAGACGATTTGACCTATCAAGATATTGAGGATGAATTTCCTTTTGCTATTCAAATGCAATTTATGGATAAAATTTTAGAAGTGCTTTCTCCTTCATATAAAGAAATACGCGAAAAGTAACAAGCTCATTAAGGACACAGGTTCGCGCGTCAATGGTTTTTAATGGGCATAGCATTGAAAGTATTAATGAGTTAGATGCTGAGACAATGGGAGAGATCATGGTGATGTATAATGATGGAATGCTTGGCAACAAAAGCTCTTTAGAAACTATTGGACTTTTAGTCACTGGCGTTTTTAATTATATTCGTGCACCAAGCTCTCCGCCTTACACTTTAAAAGGAGTTTTAGGTAAAGCTTACTCTTATATTTACGAAAAAGAAGAATCCTCTGCAAACGACGCTTTGTTAACATTTATGAGTCAAGCGCAAGGCTTTAATATTAAAAAGTTTAAAGGATAAAGTTATGGCTATTATTTCAAGACTAGGTGTTGTTTTAGGTTTAGACACAGGTGAATTTGTATCTGGTCTTGGCATGGCTAATACAAAGTTAGACAAATTTGCATCATCTGTGAAAACTGGTCTTGCTGTTGCTGCAACAGCAGCGGCGGCAGCTTTAGTAGCTAGCGTAAAACACGCCGCAGACTTTGCTGACGAGATAGGTAAAGCTGCAATCAAAGTTGGCGTCACTACAGAGCAGTTGTCAGCTTTAAAATTTGCTGCTGATTTGTCAGATGTAAGTTTCGAAACATTGCAAGGTGGCATGAAGAGATTGTCAATTAAAATGCTTGACGTTGCCGAAGGCAATAAAGAGGCAATTGAAACTTTTAAATCTCTTGGATTAAGTGTTTTTGACGCAAATGGCAAATTAAAAAATGTTGCTGATTTTATGCCAGAGCTTGCTGACAAGTTTCAACAAATGGAGTCTGGAGCAACAAGAACTGCTTTAGCTGTTAAAGTTTTTAGTAAAGCTGGAGCTGAGCTTTTGCCTTTATTAGTCGAAGGCTCTAGCGGTCTTAAAAAGTCTGCTGATGAAGCCGCAAGGTTTGGCAAAATAATATCAACTGACGCCGCCGTACAAGCTCAAGAGTTTAACGATAATCTTACTAGAATTTCAGCGGCATCAGAGGGACTTTCTATAAAAATAGGCAACATGTTAATTCCAACAATTGTTAGATTTACAGATGAGCTTCTTAAGTTTGCTGAAACTAATAACTTGTTTATTGCGGCAATGATGGCAACTGGAAGTGCAATTGACAGAGTTTTGTTTGGTAACAAAGACGAGCAAGCGCAAAAGCTAAGAGATGGCATAGTCAAAAATATCGGTAAAATTAAAAGCGATATTGACGAAATGACTAACAAGGCAAATCCAGAATATAGACGTTTTTTTACAGATGAAGCCAGAGCAACTGAAGTGTTTAGACTTAAGCTAAATCTTGCTCGACAAAAATATTCTTTAGACAAAGCAAATATTAGTTTAATAAAGCCAACAGCAAAGCCCGTGCAACAGCAAGAAGCAGAAACAATTGTAGTGGTTAATGCTGAGTTGCAAAAACAAAAAGACGCTCTGTTGGAAAATATTAATGCTATAAAAATGCAACAACAAGAATTAGACGGAGTCGCTTCTGTTGCTGAAAAACTTACATTAGAATTTAAGGAGCATGGAAAATATTCAGAATTAGCAAACACTCCAATGCAAGCTAAAGCAATGGCAGAGGCAAGAACTCTTGACAATTTAACTAAAGAGAAAGAAATTAATCAAATTATCTTTGATCTGCGAAGTAAAGAAGCTTTTGCTTTAGGTGCAATCTACAAGCAGGCAGAAGATATTAATGAGTCAAATGTTGAAAAAATACAAAACGAGCGAGATGCTTTTGATTTAGAAACTAAAAGCATTGAAATTGTTGCTAAAAGATTAGAGTATGAGCATCAGCTCGTTGGCTTATCTGACACTCAGACAGCTAAAGCATTAGAGTATTTTGACTTGCAACAAAAAATAATCAGGATTGCTGAAGAGGAAATTGGAATAACGACAAGTCAAATTGAAGCTAGAACATCAGCCGAGCAAGCTAGGATTGACGCTCAAGAAGCAACAACTAGAGGACAAAACACTTTTCAATCTGGATGGGACAAAGCTTTTTCAAATTATAAAGAAAGGGCAATGGACTCCGCTAGCGTTGCGTCAGATGCATTTAACAATATGGCTCAAGGCATGGAAAGAGCTTTAGATTCTTTTGTTAGAACAGGCAAATTAAACTTTGCTGACTTAACAAGAAGCATTATTGCTGATTTAATTACAATGCAAATTAAGGCACAAGCAACTTCAATATTTGGAGGTCTTTTTGGCGGAATTGGTGGAGGTGGCGGAAACTTCTTAACTTCCAGCTCAACGAATTTTAACAATGGAGCAGGATTGTTTGGTGGCTTTTTTGCAGATGGCGGTGAGCCTCCAGTCGGCATACCTAGCATCGTAGGAGAGCGTGGTCCAGAGTTGTTTATTCCTAAAAATGCTGGCACTATAATTCCTAATCATTCATTAGATAAAACTATGAAAAGTCAGCCGCAAGTTGTGTATAATGGGACTGTCATTCAAAACATGAGTGCTATTGACACTCAAACTGGAATACAATTTTTGTCTAAAAACAAGAACGCTGTTTGGGCGGCTAATCAAAGCGCTCAACGTAGTTTGCCGATGAGTAGATAATAATGAGCTTAACTTTAATACTTGCAGCATCAGAAAGCATAGGAATTAATGACCAAAGGTTCGTTGGCCAAATTGTAACCAGAAACCAAAGGATTTCAACTAGTGAAATTATCACAGTTGTACCATTTGGTTTTGAATTGCGACCAAACAACTATTTGCTTTATTCTAAAAATAGGGCGCTACTCAGTAGCATCAGAATTCCAGACAAATCCTTAGAACAGTACTTAAACTTTGGAGCCACTAACTGGGTAAACTATATTGCTTACCAAGGAGGCATGTCAAGCGCACAAATAACAGCTTGTCAATGGCAAACATCAAGTGCAAACAAAACGTTAGTCCTGGGTTCGTTGCCAACTGTTGCAAGCACAACATTTATTGTAAAGATTGGTGATTTTGTGCAAGTTGGCAGATATGCGTACATTGCAACTGCCGATGTGCAACGTGGAGCGGGTACAACAGTTGGCATACCAGTTCATCGCAATCTTATAGAAACTTTAATTTCACCTGTGAATGCGGTAATTGGACAATACGGAATTACTCAAGCACTAGGTGGGCAAACGTTTGTTGGAGTAACATTTTGTGTCGTATTAAGAGAATATCCAACTTATACTTTAACGCCAATTACAAATGATAGCTTTATCTCTTGGAATGGAGTGTTTAGAGCTTTTGAGGTTGTATTGCCATGAATATAATCGAGCCAGTTGTTAACACAAATAACATTCGCATTGGTGATTTTGTGCGAGTGACTACTCCGAGCGCAGTGTATAGATTTGCAACTACACCAAGTGCTTTAACTATTGTTGAAGTTGATGCATTGCCTTTTGATGCTCTTGGCGGTTTAGTTAAAATTGGTGATGTGCAACGTGATATTAAAAGCACGGCAAATGAAACGTCAGTAACTTTAGTTGGAATTGATACAGCTTTACTTGGTTGGGTATTAGGTCTTGAGGTAAAAGGCTCGTTAATTGAAATGTGGCATGGTTTTTTTGACACTAACGGAGCTTTAATTACTACAGGCGGATCAGGCGGCTTATATAAATTTTTTACTGGTTACATTAATTCTTTTCAAATCTCTGAGCAATATATGGAGGAGATTAGAGAAACTGTTGGCACCATTACAGTAAGCGCAGCTAGCATACAAATAATCTTGCAAAATAGAACAGCAGGCAGATTTACAAATGACAATTCTTGGCAGTTCTTTGCACCTGGAGACACTTCTATGAATAGAGTTAATTTTATTGAAACAATTAACTATTTTTTCGGGAAAGATTTAGATCCAAGCGTTTACAAAACATGATTAGAAAAGCTAATAAATTCGACAAAGAAGATGTTATCTCAATGTTGCGTTTGTTTAGAGACGAAAGTCCGTTTGTTAATTATAAACAACTAGAAAACGTTACTTATATAAGTGGCTTAATTGACAAAATAATTGCTGGCATGGGAGTTATTTACATAAAGCCAAATCAAGGTATAATTATTGGAATAATACAACCTACAATTTGGTCCGATAAGATGTACGTCATGCACGAGCTTGTATGGTTTGTAAAAAAAGAGTTTAGGAAAACGAGTGTTGGATATAGGCTTCTAAAAGAATATATTGACTATGCTAAAGCTTTAAAAGAAAAAAATTCAATTAGCTTTTACACAATAACAAAAATGGTGACAAGTCCTGATGTTAAATATGAAAAATTTGGATTTAGTAAAATTGAAGAAAATTGGATTAGCAATGATTAAATTCTTTTTGTTATTTTTAGTATGGTTTACGTTTGCTCTTAACGCAGAGGCGGCAGGTTCAATTATTGCAAGCGCTGTCTTTGCTGGTGTATTAAGTGCAACAACAATTTCTGTAATTGCGTTTGCAATTAACATAGTCCTTTCATCGATAATTGCAAAGGCATTTGCTCCTGACTCTCCACAGTCAGGTAGCCAAGATTCTCAGCCAAACCCTGGCAGTCGTCAACAATTGCCACCGGCTGGCGATAATAAACTACCAATTGTCTACGGATCGGCTTTTGTCGGCGGCGTTATAGTTGATATGAGCATCACAGCAAACAACCAAGATATATATTGGGTGATGGCTTTATCAGAAGTCACAAACACAGAAAATGGCGGCACAGGTGATAATTTTACTTTTGGCAAAATCTATTGGGGCGGCAAGCTAGTTATTTTTAGTAACGTTGCTGGACAAAGATTTAAAGTTACAGGCTTACAAGATGAGTCTAATGGTGAGATACAAAATGTTTCAGGCAAAATGGATATTTTTACATATTCAAACGGCTCAAACTCACCACTAAATTCATCACTCAGTGCAATACAAGTAATGAATTCTGCTGGTTTAATTTACACTTGGGACTCCACTAAACTAATGACTAATACGGCTTTTGTGATTATTCACATAAGATATAGTCAATCAAGGAATTTAACTGGATTATCGCAGACTCGATTCCAACTAATTAATCCAAGAGATAATCCAGCGGATTGCATTTTTGATTATTTTACTAGCACTAGGTACGGTGCGGCAATTGCACCAGCTTTAATGGACACAGTCAGCCTTGACGCTTTAAGCGTATATTCTGATGAAATAATAAATTACACATTATTCTCTGGAGGTAGCGCAAACCAAAAACGTTTTACATTTAACGGCACTTTAGAAACAAATGCAAAGATAATGCAAAACATTCAGAACATGGCTGATTGTTGCGATTGTTTAATTAAATACGCTGAGATTACAGGCTTGTGGGGGGTTATTGTTCAAAAGCCTAACAATACTATTGCTATGAATATTAATGATAGCAACATTGTCTCTTCTATTACAATCTCGCCAAGCGACTTAAGTAATTCATTTAATATTATTGAAGTTAAATTCCCTGACGGTAGTGCAAAAGACTCGTTTAATAGTGCAAGCTTTGATTTAGCTATTATTAATCCATCGCTCATGTTTCCAAACGAGCCAGTGAACAAACAGTCATTAAGCTTGTATTTAGTTAATAATTCTGTCCAAGCTCAATACCTTGCAAACAGAATGTTAGAGTCAGCACGTGAAGACTTAACCGTGCAACTTGAAATTGACTACACAGGACTACAGCTAGAGGCTGGCGATATAGTGGCAGTCACAAATACTAATTATGGATGGAATGCCAAACAATATAGAATTAGTAAAGTTGTAGAAAAGTTTAGCGAAAGCGGACAGGTTACAGCTGACCTAAACTTAATTGAGTTTAATGGCGCTGTTTACGATGATCGAAACGTTACTCAATTTACACCTTCGCCAAATACAGGCATAGGCAGTCCAACGGCGTTTGGCATAGTGCCAGCTCCAACAGTATCAACTGTATTGCCTAATGCCGCAAATCCAGCGTTTAGCATAATAGTAACAACATCTAGTTCTGGAATTACTCAGTTTGCAGAAATATGGTACTCGGCTTTTCAATTCCCTAGTGACACTCAAAGAATATTTGCAGGGACTACAGCTATAAAAGCAAGCGGAGATCCGTACGATCCAAGCACTGCTATTCAAGCCGTGCAATTGTTTAATATTCAACAAGGCAATTATTATTTTTTCAGTAGAATGGTAAACAGTTTAGCGTCGAGTAATTTTTCGCCTGCTTCTGCTTTATTTAGATGGAGACCTACAACTTTCCAATTCTCTGAAAGATACGTTAGCGTTGCATACGCAAATGATATTATTGGGACTGGTTTTTCTTTAAGCCCTAGAAACAAAACCTATTACGGATTGTTTAATACTTCATCGGCAAGTGCATCAACTAATCCAAGTAATTATCAATGGATCTTAGCCGAGCCAGCTTTTGGCACAAATATCTTTTTAGTTTATATTAACTTTCAAAATAGAAGGTTTGGCTTTGACACAGACTTTTCTACTTTTGCGGCAGGTTCTGGCGCTTTTGTGCCAAGTACTGGAGCTCAATTCGATCAACGGCTTTGGTCTGCTTTGCAAGATGGATTAAATATAATTGATTTAGACAAGGCAACGGGACAAGTTACTCAAACAGGAACAACAACTACAGGAACAGGACAAGTTAAAATAACAAACACTTCTAGTGGACAGCTTATTGCATCACTTGACCAATTCTTAGATTTTGGCGGTCCAACAACTTTAACTGGATCAGCTACAACTTTAACTATTGATATTTATGGTCGTGTAGTTGGTTTTACAACGCCTGACTCGTTCTTTTTTAGTAGCCAATCATTTACTGCAACTAGCGGACAAACGTTGTTCACGCCTTCTTCTAGAGTGGCTGGGTATATTGCTGGGCAAGAGTTAATATTCCAAAATGGTGCTTTACTAGACGAAAGCGATTATGTTGAAACAACAACAACATTCACACTAAACGTTGGAGCAACGTTAGACGACTTCATTGAAGTTATCTCAATGAGAGCAGTTTCATCAACTATCTTTTATGAAAACTTAAGTTTAATTGTTGAGTCAACCTCAGCAAACACCGCAGTATGGGATTCAGCACAAATGCCGTATCAACTTTTTGTGATTGGCGATAAAATAACATTTAGCAATGTAGGTTCGCCAACTCAATATACAATTACAGCTATAAATTACGTCACAAGAACTTTGACTTTTAGCACAAATCCAATAGCTAGTTTTGGCGATACTTTATTTAGATATCGTGCTAATGGTGAATCTTACCCTGCATTTAGCAGATGGTCTTTTGATTTAGTTAACTCTTCTAGTTACACGCCAACTGAGTGGGCAGTGCAAAGCGGTTACGAGTTGTTGTTTTTAAATGGCACTGTTTCTAATGAGCAGGACTATGATATCGTTGATGGAGCAATTACAAATTTTCCAAGTACAACTAATGGAAAAATGACAATGATACAGTTTGGGCAAAACAACTTAACAACGCCAATAGGATTTCCTTCAAACGTTGTCAACTTTACCTCCAGTGGCATTGCTACTTATTCTTATACTTATAATCCTAATGCATTTAATTTATATGCAAACGGAGTTATATACAAAGACACGGTAGATTATTCAACAGGCACAAATAGTTATACAATATCACCAACACCAACCGACAGCATTACTGCATTGTTGCAACAATCATATTTAAGTCAAGGGGCGGCATAATGACGCAAGCATATAATTTAAGTCAATTAGCAAACAATGTTGATACAAATGGCAAGTTAAGTTTAACTACTGGCGTAGATGGCACTCTTCCAATTTCTAAAGGCGGCACAAATTCAACAGACACTCCTACAGATGGAGGTATTGCTTACGGCGACGGTGCGGCAATTAAAGTCACTGCGGCAGGAACATTAGGACAAGTTTTAACCTCCCAAGGAACTGGAATACCTATTTGGAGTGCATCAATAGCAGGACAACTTCTTAACATTCAGTATTTTACTGCATCAGGTACTTATACTGCAACAGCAGGGACTGGATTTGTGGTTGTTGAGGTGCAAGGCGGCGGCGCGGCAGGGGCAGGTGCTATTAATAATGTGGGTGGTCGTGGCGGCGGTGCTGGTGGATATTCAAGAAAAACAATAGACTCAAATTTTTCTCCGATAACAGTTACGGTAGGCGGCGCTGGAGGAACATCATCTTTTGGATCTTTCCTATCTGCAACTGGTGGAAGTGCTATTACTGGCGGATCTGGTAGTGGCGGTGATTTAAATATGCAATGCAGTAATGGTGGTCAGAGTGTTGTCGCTAGTAGTGCTACTATTGCGTATTTAGGTGGATTTGGTGGAGGAGGTGGTCCTTATGCTTGTGGGGGAGCTAATGGGGCAGCTGTTGGGGCTG
>LV_Brine_h2_0102DRAFT_1000312_pt1 | contig 18261 bp, 16 predicted proteins | sample LakVidmifraction_3_FD_10600 | JGI IMG/M metagenome (IMG submission 10600)
AACAACTGCAACAACTGCAACAACTGGAACGACTGGAACAACTGCAACAACTGGAACGACTAAATACTTTAGATAAACTTAATTATTACAACCTAAGCTACGAACAAGTTTCTATAAAAGAAAACTCAATTATCTATTGTGACCCACCTTATGCTAACACTGGTGAGTATGACGGAGGTTTTGACCACAAAACTTTTTTTGATTGGGCTGACAATCAAGTAAGCCCCGTTTTTATTTCAGAGTACAATATTCCAGATAAAAGATTCACTGAAATTTGGAATATAAAAAAAAGATCAAAGATGAGCGCAAAAAAAATTCTGAACATCAAGATAGAAAAATTGTATGTGAATCAAGCTGGGCTTAAGGCTTTAAAAAAATGAAAGATAAAAAAGGAAGATTCATAAAAGGAAATCCAGGAGGAGCATTAAAACAACCTGCGGAACATAAGACCCAGGTCTTAACTGATGTTGCGGAACTTCAGGATGACATTTCCACTTTAAGAAGATCTGGTTACGCAAGGATTTTAAAGAAGTTTAAAAACTTATCGCAAATGGATTTAGCTACCTTCGAGAGAATGGGCCAGCACAAGGAAAGACTTAGCATAGAAGATGCAGCTTTCATGTCGTTTTTTAATATCATGATTAAGACTGGGAATGTTAACCACATGCGTTTCTACTTTGCTACTTATGGAATACCAACAGAGTTGAAGGCTATAGCAGTCCAAGACATGGATGGCTTACTTAAAAATAGCACTCTAGAGGATAGCGCATTTGAAATTGAAATGTCGGATGATGAAACTCTGTTGATGTTAGACAAAATGAAAGACATAGTAAAAAATAAGAAATGAATGAAAAATATATATTTAAGAAAGTCTGTGAGAAGGACCTTGCTTTTTTTACAAGGCAAGCCTTTAAGATATTAGAGCCTGAAAGCACCTATGAGCATAACTGGCATGTTGAAGTTGTAGCTCAAAACTTAGAGGCTGTTAGCTCAGGTCTTATTAGAAACTTAGATATAAATATTGCACCCAGAACTATTAAGTCATTACTTGTAAATGTAATTTATCCCACTTGGGTATGGGCTACTGAGCCTAGTCATAAGTTTATATCGTCATCTTATTCTGCATCGCTCTCAACTTATTTTAATTTAAAAAGAAGAGATTTAATTAAGTCTAGGTTTTATCAATCCCTATGGCCAATTAGAGTGAAGGAAGATAGAGACACTCAGACTTTTATGGAGAATGAATTTAACGGTTATTTTCTTTCAACTTCTGTTGGTGGTACGATAACAGGTAAGGGTGCAGATACTCTGATAAGCGATGATCTACTAAATGCTAAGGATGCCTTTAGCAAAGTTGCCAGAGACTCTACTAGACTTTGGTACACTCAATCATTTTACAATAGACTTCAAAATAAAAAAACAGGCAGAAGAATTAATGTAAATCAAAGACTACATCAAAATGATATCTCAGGTCTGCTAGCTGAAAAATATGACTTTGAAAAATTAGTTATCCCCATGCAAAAAGTAGAGGGCCAGGTTGAGAATATCACAGGCTGGAAAGACCCTAGAGAAATAGGGGAGTTCATGCACCCGACAAGATACGGGGAAGTTGAAAAGCAAGATGAGTATGAGGGGCTTGGCACTTATGGTTGGTCTGGACAAATGCAACAATCCCCTACTCCTGTGGGTGGTGGTTTAATTAAAAAAGAATGGATGCGTTTTTATGAAGAGCTCCCAACTTCTTTTGATAAAAAAATTCTAGTTGCAGATTTGGCTTTTAAAGATACTGCTAGGTCTGACTTTGTCTCTTATCAATGTTGGGGTAAGTTGGGCATTTATTTTTATCTAATAGATTTAGTACGGGGCAGATGGAATTATGGAAACTCAAAAGCTAACTTTAGAATCTTTTGCGATAAGCACCCAACCGCGTCATTAAAGTATATTGAAGATAAGGCTAACGGTCCGGCCATGATTTCAGAGATTCAAAAAGAAATAAGAAATATAATTGCCTGGCCGGAAAAGAAAGAATTTAAGAGTCTATCCAAAGTAGAAAGAGTGTTAATGACCCAGCCCTTGTTTGAAAATGGTCTAGTCCTGCTACCTAAAAACATTTCCCTAGTTACTGACTTCCAGGATGAGTTGTTGGGATTTACAGAAAGCGGCTCGACAACAGGCAATGACGATATGGTTGACACTTTAACCATGGCACTCATACAATTAAAAACTGCAACTAGATCAAAATTTTCTGCAGGGTAATATAAAAAATATGGCTAGTTTTTTCCAGAATATTGTAGACAAATTATATAAAAGAGAAGTCAGCAAAACAGACTTTAAAGCTCTATTTAAAAGAATAGACTTTGATAACTTTTTTCAAAACCTATCTTACTATGTAGACCCAGATGAGCTTGCCTTAAAGGTAGGAGATAGAAGAGTCTTAAATAAACTCTACTATGATGGCGAGATATATGCGGCTGTTGATAAAAGATTAGTTGCGCTCCTTACTACAAAGCTCACTATTAATGGGCCTTCTGAAGAAGTTAATCGTTTTATGGAAGACCAGATCTTACCTCACGAAAGACAATTAAAACAAGATTTCTGGTGGTCTGTTGCCTATGGTTATAATGTAGAACAAATTATTTATAACGAAGATGGCTCAGGTAAAGTTGACGGATTTCAAAAAGAAGAATTTTGGCGTTTTCAACCTATGCCTGATTTAGTTCGCGTTAAGTTAAGATACGGGGCTAGAGATAAGCTTATAAATAATGAGCTATTAGACTATGGCAAATGGATTTTATCTGTAAATAATGGAACTTCTTTTAATCCTAGAGGCGACGCAATGTTTACCCGTCTTTATCTTGCATGGTTATTTAAGTGCAATGATTGGGATTTGTGGATGAAATTTGCAGAGCGATATGCTCTAGGTTTTTTGCATGGCAAGACTCCTAATGCAGAAGATGTTGAGGCTATGCGCGAGAGTTTACAGACTGCACAAAAAGGCTCGGTCTTAGCTACAACTACAAGTGATAGTATTGATTATATTCAACCATCTAGAGACTCATCTATTTTTGATATCATAGATAACAAAACTACTGACTTATTTTACAGAGTTATTCTTGGGGAAACTCAAACTTCTATTATGGCATCTAGAGGCTCTTCTCAAAGTGCAGAAGTTCATAATGATGTTAGGTTAGAGAAAACTTTAAATGATATTAACATAGTTGAAAAATCTATTGATGAAGCTATGAGACAAATAGGGGATGTTAACGGGATACCTCTTGAGCTTATTCCTACTTCAAACTTAATTTATGAACAAGGACTTGAAACAGCTAGGGCATCTAGAGATCAAATTTTAGCAGGCACAGGTCAGCTTAAATTTACAAAGGAATATTGGATAAACAATTACGGCTTTGAAGATAATGAAATAGAAATAGTAGAAACTCCAGCTCCTTCCGTAAGTCCTTTTTTTAGTGCTCAGCAATCTGCCCCTCAAAAAAAAAGCCTTTTTCTAAGTGATGGGCAAGCCCTAGAATACACTGGACTAGACGGGTGCCATGAGTGTGGTGGGGTTAAAGATATCTTAAAATATTCTCCTGGAGATAAAGAGTTAAATCAAAGAGAAGATGTTATTAAGTTCCTAACTAGAAATCAGGGCCAGCCCATAGACATTAACTTAGTCATAGCATCTATCATGACGGCTGATGATTCTAAAGATTTAGATCAAAATCTATTAGCTTTATTTAATGAAGATGACCCAGGCTTTAATGATATTTTTACAGAGGCAAGTTTCTACGCTGCGGCTTTAGGTGCTAGGCAGGGAAATCCTAAAAAACTAGATGCTTCTCAAACTGACATCGAGCTATCGCCTTTCAGAATACAATTTGCAACTAAGGAAGAAGTCACCTTTGATTTTTCTCTTAATCTTTTAAAAGACAGAGTTGCAGTTACTAAGTTTTACTATAATGATTTGCCTAAAGATTTGAGAAGGCTTTCTTTTTATGTATCTGGTTTAGAAAAGCTCAGAGAAATAGAAATGGTTAAGACGTCTCTTGCTAATTCCATAACTCAAGGCAATTCTTTTAAGCAGTGGAGGGACTCTCTTGACACAAGTGCTATGGAGTCCTTAGCGCAAGCTAGACTAGAAACAGTTTACCGAAATAATGTAAACACAGTTTACAATCAATCGATGAGATATAACGCTGGGACTTCTAACGTAACTCCTTATCTTATGTATACGGCCGTTGGGGATAGTGACACTAGACCTACTCACTTAGAATTAGACGGCACTGTTAAAAAAGCGGACTCTTCATTCTGGGATAAATATACTCCGCCCGTGGGGCATAATTGTACAAGTTTTAAGCAAAAAGTATCAGGGGATTTTACTAAGGCTTTTAGAGCTTTTTATAAATCTGATATGGTTCGTATCTATCTGAAAAGTGGAAAAATCATTAGCGGTATTACACTGAACCACCCAATGATGTCCGATCAAGGATTTATCTCTGCAAAAGATTTGCAAGTTGGCGATAAGCTTGTCACGAATAATTTCGAAGTTAAAAGATTTAACATGTCTTGGAATATAAATTACAACAATGTCACATCCAGTGCTTCTAATGTTTTCAAAGCGATGTTTCTTAAGGCTCTTAGTATTAAAAAGTCCACGTCTTTCAATTTCTATGGCGACATTAAGTTCATGAATAAAGAAGTCGACATTGTGACCACTGATGGATTTTTGTCTAGTAATAGTGAAGTGGCTTTCAAAGGTGTTGAAAAATTCATTTTCAAACTTACCTATTATCTCAGCTGCGCATTTCCTTTCTCGTGTGTACGATCGTTTATTCATGGCATCGCATTTAATATTATTTTTATTAAGAATATTATTAACATACCCCTTAGAGACTCCAAGGATATTAGCAATAGTCCTAGTGTTTTGAAAATTATCGGAATAGAGCTTAAGAATATTTTCTTCAATTTCTACAATGTCTTTTCCGAAAAGTTTTTGCTCAGACATTCCTCTAGATTTGTACCCGAACATGTGAAGCCTTCTGATGATCGTATCTCTGCTGACCTTGAACTTAAGGCTAAGTTTATTAACACTAAGTCCTTCTTTGAAGGAACTGACGAGATCGTTAACATCAAGTTTTATCCTTACATCGGATTTGTTTATGATTTTGAGTCTAGTCATGGCTTGGTTATAACTGATGGTATACTGTCTGGCAATTGTAGATGTGGAGTTATTAACATGACTCTAGAGGATGCAAAAGAAATAGGAATTTCTAGAAAGAGTTTAAATAATTTCCCTAGACCTGAAGTGGGCTTTGGGGATGCATCTAATAAAACTTATGGAAATGTTTTATCTCCAACTAAGCAGGCAGCATTAAGAGCTATAAATAAACTTCCTAATAACTCACCTTACAAGTCTAGGTTTAAAAATTCTTTAGACCAGGTTGACCGAAAGGTTGATCTTTGGTGGAACACAGTTGAGAATAAATTCAAATAGGGGATTTTGAATGTCAAATAAAATGTTTATCACCCAGACCTTTTCACTTGATGATAAGGATAAAGATGGGGAGCTAACAGGAAAGTTTAAAGGTGTGGCTTATTCAGGCCAGCCTATAGACTATCACTCTGGCTATCAGAATTTAATTACAGACGTTAACTCAATATCTTTTAAAGAGAAACTTCCAATATTTTTACACCATGACCCAACTAAAATTGCAGGCTATGCCACAATAAAAGTTGTAGATAATAAAATCCTTATTGAAGATGGCCAGATTTCTAAGAGCACTGAGAGTGGGAAAGAAGTTTTAAACTTAGCTAAGGAAGGTTTTAGCTGGGAGTTTTCAATAGGCTATTCTTATGACTTTGAAAAGATTGAAGATATTAAATCAGGAATTGAAACAGAGATTAACGGTTATCCTGTAACAGGACCCGCAACAATTATAAAAGATAGTTGGCTTCAGGAAGTTAGTTTTGTGCCTGTTGGTGCAGACAAGCAAACTGTAGCTGAGATTTTTAAAAAACAAAATAATAAAGGGGAAAGAATGAAAAGCAAAATAGAATTTGATAGCGCAGCATGGGAAAAATTTGCATGTGGTTGTGGTGGTACAAAAGACTCATCTTTAGAAGAGCTTGCAGAAGTTTTGATTGATGAAGATGTTTTAAAAGCTTTGGAAGAAGAAAATGCAGCTCTTAAACTAAGAATTGCTGATCTTGAATCTGAAATGGAAGTGGCTCAGGCTAAAGATTTAGAAGAAGAGCTTTCAGCTCTAGTTTTAGAGAAAGGTATTTCTCTTTCAGCAGAAAAAATAAAAGAATATTCTCTTGATAGCGTTAAGGCTAAGTCCTTTATAGAATTTGCACTTTTAGTGGAAGTTAAAAAAGTAGAGCCTAAAAAGATTGATGCTAAGTTCACTAAAAAAATTGAAATTTCTAAGGATGAGCCTGCTAAAACAAATTCTACTGATGATAGAATGTCTAGAATTACGCAGGCTAAAGAGCTTATCAAAGAAGGTAAAGCCAAGAACCTTCCGCAAGCTTTGTTGTTAGTAGATAAGTTAAATAAATAATTTAAAAAAATATAGGAGATTAAAAAAATGGGATATAGTTTATCAAACAAAATTGTAAATGCTTTTGAATTAAAAAAGAACTCAGCTATCGCTTCTGATGCTGCTAACGCTAGAAAAATAGGTCAGCTAATTCAATTAGCTACTGACGGAAAAGTTCAAGCTGCAATCAGTGTAACTGCTCTTTATTTTCCACTAGAGGAGAATGCAGATGTAGATACTTATCAGCAAGCTGGCAGGTCAGTTGATGTTGTAGTTTCTGGTGTTGCAAATGTTGCAGTAGAAGTTGCAACTGGAATTGAAGCTGGTGAAGTTGTTAACGTAGGACCTGCTGGTCTTGGTGTTGTGACTGGTGTTGGTGTTACGGCCGCGGCTGTTAGAGTAGGAATTGCTTTACAATCTGCGGCTGGAAAAGCTAGCATTGCAGTTTTGTTGCAACCTGCATTAGTAGCGGCTGTAGTTTAATAAAAAATTTAAAATTTAAAAATTAACGGGGGAATAAAATAAAATGGCAAAATCAAATTATCCAACAGAAAGATTATTAGCAGATATAGTTTTTGAAATGGGACTTAAAAGAGAGGGGCTAGTTGCAGAATGCGCTTTTCCTGGCATTGCAGTTCCATCATGTGATTTCAAATATGCAGACTGGACAACTACTGCAGATTTTAATGGTAGAATGGACAACCTAAAAGCAGTTGACGATTTAATTGGATGCTACTCAGCACCTAAGAGAATTAACCCATCTAGCTTTAAATATGTTAATGCTTCAACTCAAGAGCATGCACTAGAAATGGTTTTAAAAGATTGTTGTGGTCCTAACTTTTGTGGTCCAGTTACTATTGATGTTGACGGCGCTAAGACTATGGAGCTAACAGATCTTTTGTTACTTCAGCATGAGTTAAGAGCTATTAATATTATGACTAATGAAGCTGATTACACTGATGCAGGAACAGATTTACCTTCTGAAATTACTGCTGAGGGAACAAGGTTTAATCTTACGCTAGCAAATCTTCTAAGCCCAACTTTTGATCTTTTTGGATACTTCCAAGATATCCAAAGCGATAACGAGCTTACAGGTGCTAGAAACGTACTGATAACTAAACTATCTTTGTTTAATAAACTTCTTAGACATCCAAGTGTTAAGCCAGGCGGCTGTGCTATTCCAGTAATGGCAGCTCAGGAAGAGCTTGCATCACTTTTAGGTCTACAAAAGATTTGTATTGCAGATACTGCTGTTAACACTGCACTTCCTAATCAGCCTTTTAACTTGTCAAATACTTTTGGCGAATATTTCTTCATGGCAAAAGCTGTTAAGTTACAAAGAACAGATGCGCCAGTTAGAGGTTATGGCATGAGTCCTTTTACTAAAGATGTTTCTTCTCTAGTTAAGTTTGATGAGGACTTAGGCGCAGAGGGTGGGGATGTTCAGGTTGTTTATCATGATTTAACTCCAACTGTTGTAGACATTAAAGCTGCAACTCTAATTAAAATTACTGCATCATAAGGTTTAGATAACTTATGAAAGTTATTAGAGCTTTAACAGATATTTATGTTCCTATCACTCCCGAAGAAGGGAGTGAGAGTTACATGATGTTAAATAGAGTTTCAACAGGGAACCTTGCACTTGTGTCAGATTCTCAACTTAAGAAACTAAAAGAAGGAACTTTTAAAATTTACGCAAATGTAAATGCTAAATTTAAAAGAGATAAAAACAAAAAATAAAAAAGGTGTTAGATGTCAACATGGGTAGATAGACAAGGTCTGTATAATAGATATGGACAAGAGTATATCGAAAAGCTCGCTCGCAGGAGAGATTTTGACCCTAGTGCTAATGGCGGAAGTGGCGGTTATGTTGAAAACACTAGCTCTACAAGAGTTAATGAAATTATAAATATAGCTATTGAAGATGCTAAGACATGGATGCTCTGGAAAATATCTTGTTGTTTTAATATTCAAGATTTCAATTTATTACTAGCTGACAATAAAGAGTTTAGCTTCCTTCAAAGATTTCATATTAAGTTAACTATTATTTTATTAAAACATGGTGGGGATTGCGCTCAGTGTGATGAGTGCAAAGCAGAAATATCAGAAGTCTGCTCCTGTTCAGAGATATGCACTGATGACGGGATATGTATTCCCTCCAGAAAGAGATCAAAATTCTCAGTAGAAAAAACAGAGCCTAGTTGCTTGCCAACAAAAGTATGTTGTGGAAGTTGTTCTAATGGGTGCTCATGTGTCAATTAGAATTACGGATCTTCCTTACTTAAATCCTTTATTAGTCCACTTAAGAAAAGATGTGAACTTAGAAAAGTTCTTTTCTACAAAAGATTTTTTTGCAATGCCAAAAGCAGACCTTAATGACTTAGAAGATGCCTTAAAAAAAGATTGTCCAAGTCCTAGATCTCTTTGGATTTTTCCAGGGACCTCATCAAATGCGGCTCCTCAACAAAGGATTAAAGATTGCACTCCAAAGGCTAATCATATTTTTAATATTGTTATTATCTTTCAGTGTATTAGAGATACTTTTGAATTTAAAAAAGACCCTATAACAACAGACATTTATCTTGATGGGCAATTCATGGAGTTATCAGAGTCTAGAAGAGCAGTTAAAAAATCAATTACAGAATTTAATAAAAATTTAAACATGAGAGAAGCCTATGATTTTATATCGTGGAATTCTGATGAAATGCTTTTCCCTGATGGGGAAAGTAATAATTTAATGTCTAGTTCAAGTTTTTCAACTATTATTTTAAAATAAAAACCAGGGGGTTTAAGAATGGATTTATGTTGTGGTTACTTTAGAGGCCAGTTTTATTTAAAAAAAGAAGGAACTGCAAATCCTGCTTTGCCAGTAGGTAATGCTAGTGCATTTGCAATTAATCATGAGTTAACAGAAGTAGAACAAGAAGATTTTACTTCTCTTGGAGGCACTGCCTGTTCAATTTCCTATATTAATTCAGCTACTATTTCTATGACTCTAAATTGTCTAAAGGCTCGTAACTTAGCCCTAGCTTTTCAGGGCACAGGTGCTTTTGGAAACATATCAGCAGGAACAATAACGGATTATTTATATACAACCGTTGCACTAGATGAGCTTATTCCACTTGCGTTTATTCCAGATAGAGTTGGAGTAACAGTAGTAGAAGGGGCAACAACTTTTGTTGAGAATACAGACTATATCGTATCTTCTGCAGGAATTATTTTAATTTCAGGTGGGGCTATTACTATAGGTACAGATTTAGAAATTACTTATGACTATGGCATTAGCACTATAATTCAAGCCTTAACTACTGGTCAGCAAATATTTGAAATCTTTTTTGATGGCATAAATGTTGGAGAAGGTGGCGATCAACAAGTTGCACTAAGAGTTTTTAAGGTTAAGTTTGACCCTACTCAACTTTTAATCTTATCACGACTGGTGAGTTTGGCTCTGTTGAATTAACAGGAACTATCTTAAAAGATAACAGTAAGATTGGAGCTGGAGTTTCTAAATATTACAATATTGAGTTTGGTCCCGTAGCTTAATGTCTATTTCTGAAAGCTGCTGCACTTTTTTAAGGGGTGAGTTTTATATGTCAGAAGTTAAATCCGAGTGTGAAAGCACTTCGGGTTTAGTCTGTGGCATAGAAGCTCCCCTTAAAAAAATGGGCAATATTCAGTCAGCTTCTATAATAATTCAAAGTGAAATATTAGGAAAAGAAAACAGATACAATCAGACTAATATAAAGCCTGCAACTCGTTTGCAAGTTCAAAATGTTGCCCTAAACTTATCTGTTCTATGCTCTAAAACTAGAAACATGGAAGTAGCTATGCAATCCGCACCCTTTACAAGCGGCTCTGCAGTGGGTTTTGTGCAGGAGTATTTACTTTGTGATGGCCTAGCCTTAAGTGAAGGTAACTTTTTTGTATTTAAAAACAATGGAACTGTCATAACTGATTTACTTGTTCAGGTTTTAGATGTGGACGGCAATCTTATAGAAGCTTTAGTTTTAGATACTGATTTTTCATTCTCTTCTCAGGGCATAGAGCTTCTTAGAAATAGAGTCATAGCTGGAGCTGTCTACTTACGGATAACATCAAACTACAATAATACAGGACTTGATGAATTTAACTTCTTGTCAGAGTTTAAGGGACCTAAATATTTATACTTTAAGGGAACTAACTATGGGGAAGGAGAAGAAGAGCCACTAGGTGTTGAAATATACAAAGTTCTTTTCAGCCCAGTGTCTCAACTAGACTTGATATCTCAGGGAAATTATTTTCTACTTAATCTCACAGGTCAGATAGAACTGGACTATGCTAACCAAGACTTAAACCTTGGTGGTTATTTTAGATTAAGAAGGGGATGAAAATAGTATGAAAGAATTAAAAGTAATATTTCCAGAAACATTAGAAGTTAAGTTAGGTGAAGAGATAGTNCAAATTAAGACTATTCCTTTTGGTAAGNTGCCTTACATGGCAGAGCTTGCAGATAAAGTAATTGATAAAATACAGAAAAATGCAGCTTCCGGAGANCTNGGAATTGCTAAGGCTATTTTTGAAATCATAAAAATAGACTTTGAAATTATAGTTCAGGCTCTTACTATAACAACTTCTCTATCAAAAGAAACAATAGAAAGCATGAGCTTAGAAGCTGCAAGTTTTATTTTAACAAATGTTGTAGAGGTAAATGCTGATTTTTTGTCCCAAAAAGTATTCCCAAGTCTAAAGGCAATGGCCAAGACTTTGAACAAAAAATAGACTGGGTCTTAGCTGTACAAAAGTTAGTTTCAACTGGACATAGATTAGAAGAAATAGAAAAATATAGTTTAGCTCAGGTGCAAAGTTTTTTAGAAGTCATAGGATTTGCAGAGAGACATCAAAGAGTTATGCAAGCCGTCGCAAATCAAATGGTCAAAAGTAAGGACTTTAAAGAGTGGGCTAAAAAGGAATTAAGCTAGATGTCTCAAGATTCTCAGTATGGTGTAGAACTAAAAATAAGTGCGACAACTGCAGAAGCCCAGAGCGCAATAAAAGAAGTAGATACATCCCTAAAACAATTCGTTAAAAATGTCACTGGCAGTGAAGCTGCATTAGAAGATTTTAATGAGGAGTTAGAGACATCAGCAAAAGATGCAAAAAAAGGAAGTCAGGCTTACGCTTCCGCAGCATCAGGACTTAAGTCTTTAGGCGATGTATCTAAGAGAGTTGAAACTTCCCTTGCAAAAGTTGGAAAGTCTTTAAGAGACACAGGCAAAAGTTTATCTTTATTTGTAACAGGTCCCTTACTAGCAGCAGGAACTTTAGCTGTTGCTAACTTTGCAAAACAAGAAGAAGCCGTCTCCTTACTTAATCAGTCTTTAAAAAATGCAGGCACTTTTTCTAATGAAGCATCTTTAGGGATACAAAAATTTGCCTCTGCCTTACAAGCTTCATCAACCTTTGGGGATGAGGTAATTTTACAAAATATAGCCCTAGCTCGTAACTTTACTTCTACAAATGAACAGGCCACAAAATTAGTAGAAGCTGCTGTTAACCTAAGCGCTGCAACTGGAGCTCCATTAGAAGCATCAATTACAAATTTAGGAAAAACATTTTCAGGTCTTTCAGGTAGAATTGCAGAAAGTATTCCTGCTATTAGAGCCTTAAGCGAAGAACAGCTAAGAGCTGGAGCTGCCATTGATTTAGTTGCTGCTAGATTTGCAGGGTCAGCACTCGAAGCTACTAAAACTTTTAATGGCCAGCTTGCCCAGTTAAAAAATTCCTTTGGGGATTTTTTAGAATTAATAGGTGCAGAGTTAGCACCTGTCATTGCAAAACTTGTCACTAACTTTCAGAGCGCAGTTGATTTCCTAAACAGTTTAGATGTTTCTACAAGAAGAACTATCGTAGTAATTGCGGCCGCTGCTGCTGCCATTGGTCCCTTACTTATAGGGCTTGGATTTCTATCATCAGCTTTAGGAGCTGGGCTTATAGCTGTAAGAATTTTTACGGGCGCAATGCTTAAGCTCCTTGTAATTTTAGCAGGTCCTGTAGGAATAACTATTGCAATAGTAGCTTTTGGGGCAGCGCTTGCAGGGGTAGCAAATGTATTTATAAAGCTAACTCAAATAACTGAAAGCTGGTCAGAGTCTTTAGTTATTCTAGGGGACGTTGCGCTTAAGGGATTTGCTAGGGTTTTTGTAGCTCCTTTTCTAAATTTATTTGCTACAATTTTTAGAACTATTGGGGCCTTACCTGGACTTGATCGCATCTATGACTGGAAAAATAATGCTGCTAATTTTGATCTATGGCGAGAAAATATAATTACTAGCTTTGGAGACTCTAAGTCAAAATTGTCTACAACCTTTTTAGAGGGAGGGGTTGACTTAGCAAATACTTTTACCCTTGGACTAAGTGGGGCAATATCAGACGGGCTAAAAACTATAAATGATTCTTTTAGCGAGTTAGTAGGAAACCCTCTGGCTAAGACTGCAACTGATAGTGTGGCTAAGGTAAAAACAGATGTTACTAAGTTAGGAGAAGAATCAAGACAAGTTTTTGCGGCCATTGGAAACACTGCAGTTTCTTCTTTTAGCTCTGCTTTTGCATCAGTGAGTGATGGAACTAAAAGTGCAAGCCAGGGGTTTAAAGATTTTGCAAGTTCAGCAGTAGCATCTATTCAAAGAATTATTTTAGAGGCTGCACTCTTAAGAGCCTTAAGCTCTGCTATCCCTGGAGTCTTTGGAACACCTAGTGTAGCGGCTCCTACTCCTGCAGTAGCTACTGGAGGTTTTTTAAGTGGCGGAAAAATAATAAAAAGATTTGCAAGTGGAGGCTCTGTTGTAGGTCCTGGATCTGGGACTTCAGATTCTATTTTAGCAAGACTATCTAATGGAGAATTTGTTAGTGATGCTAAAACAGTTTCACATTTTGGAGCTGACTTTTTTACTAACTTAAAAAGAATGGCCAGGGGATTTAATGGAGCACCTAATTATTCTGCAGGCATGCCAGCTTTTGCAAATGGAGGTTTAGTTTCTAGCCCACAGGGAGGAGAGACAAGAGTTGTAATTCAAAACTCAGGCTCTCCAAAAGAAACTAGAAATGTTTCAGTCGAGCAGGATGCTCAAGGAACTATTGTTAGCATTATTCTAGAAGATATTTCTAGAAATGGAAACATATCTAAGACTTTTCAAAATAGCTTTGGCTTAAAAAGAAGTGGGGTTTAAATGATACCAATTTTTCCAACCTATATATTTATAAATGACAACTCCTTAACTAGAGAAATTCAGCAGAATGTTTTAAGGTCAGAACTCGAAGTGGGTCCTGTTAAAACTAGACCTGTGCAGTGTAGACCTATGTTTCAAGTTCAATTTACGGTTAACATTTTTGAAGATGATTATTCTAATTTTTTAACTTGGTTTAGAACTTCCGTAGCTTACGGCTCTTATTGGTTTTTACTTAATGACCCTTTTGATGGGGTTCAAAAGCGTTTTAGATTTGTTAATACGCAAATAGCTTTTCAAAAAGCAAATCATTTATATCAAGGGACTTTCCTACTAGAGTCTTATGATGCCTAGTTTTACTTCTAACTTTAAAATAAATGTTAACAGATTAAACGCAGAAGAAAGCGTTTTAATTTTGCTAGAAATAACTCACCCACAAATATCAGGGACTATTAGGCTTGTTAAAGATAATAAAGAAGTAGTATCGGGGGGCGAGACTTTTAACGCTATTTCTTTTGATTTTAAAAGACAAGACGATATCCAAGGGGAAGTACCAAAGGTTAGTCTAGTAATTCAAAACGTAGGCAGAAGTCTAGTTAAATGGATAGACCAAAGTGGAGGAGGTAAGGGAGCAGAAATTACAGCTTTACTTATTAGAAGATCTACTCCTAACACTATAGAAGAAAGAATAAAATTACAAATTGAGAGAATAGCCATAACCTCAACTGTGGTATCTTTCACTCTAGTTATTCAAAATAATTTAATTAGACGGGGAATAAAATATATTTATAACACTAGCCGTGCACCAGGTCTTTTTTAAAATGCATTGGTCTAGAAAGTACATCTCTATTCCTTATTCTGAAATGAACTGCGCTGAGTTTACAGAGCACGTTTTAAGTGACTATTTTAATATTGATTTTAAATTCCCACAAAGTCAGGGATCTTTTTTTATGGAGTCCCATCAGATAAGAAAAGAAATGCATAAGTTTGTATTTCCTACTCCTACACTAGACCCAGAAGATGGGGACCTGGTTTTAATGTCAGGAACTAAAAGATTAAATCATGTGGGGTTATGTGTAAGGCTTAAGGGTGTAAGCTATGTCTTACATACGCAAAAATCTTTTGGATGCGCATGTCTACACAAAGTAAGTGAGCTTAGTTTTTACGGTTTATTTTTAGAGGGGTTTTACAAATGGCAAAAATAGTTTACTGGGAAAGTCCTATTGACCCTACTAAAAGAAAATATTCAGAATCTACTAAAGATATTGGTGGGATTTTAGAAGAACTAGGAATAGAAAAAAAGACATTAAGCGTTTCTATTAATGGGGAATTTCCTGATGATATTAGTTTTGATTTACAACCTGAAAAAAATGACATAGTTGAGATAAGGTCAATAGTTAATGGGAACAATGATGCGGAAGGTAAAAACTTAGCTGCTAACATTATTACTATTGCAGCTCTAGTAGCAGCCACAATTTTAACTGCTGGTGCAGCTTCTCCTTATTTAATTGCAGGCATAACTTTAGTTGGTGGTGTTGCAAGTGGAGCCTTAAGATATCGAGCCGCTAGAATACAAGCAAGAAGTGGAGCTGCTGATAAGGCTGAAGTAGATATTGCTGCTAACAACTTTTCTCTTACCTCTGCACAAAATGAATTTAGACCTCTTCAAACTTTGCCTGTTCCTATGGGGTCTATGAGAGCCGCACCTGATTTTCAGGCTAGACCTTACCCTGGATATTGGGGTGGGGACTTTGACACAAATGGATATCCAGTTCTAGGCTCTCAAATTTTAAATCCTGACAACCCTAACGACTGGACTGCAACAATGCCAGTAGGTTACTTTGCAACTTCTCCTTATAACTGGCCTGCATATGAATTAAAAATAGACCCAAGATATACGCTTGCGGATATTACATCTATGTCTGCTGCTGTAAGGCGAAATTTTGCACCACAGTTTTTTGTAGGTCCGATATCTTCTCCTTCAAAGCCTGTTTTACTATATCACTCAGACCCTTCAGACCCTTACTATGGGCGCATTTCTCCACTTGCTATTTTCGCACTTCAGGGAACACAAGCTGCTAACTCAACTACCGCTCAAAATAATTTTCTTCTATGGCATGACTACCCTCTATACCAAGCGGTCTATGGTGCTCCTCCTTTGTGGTTTACAAGCCCAACGTCTGGAAATATTGTTACGAATAATAACTTCAGATGGCAGTTAAGCAATACATATATAAGACCTGTTCCTAGCTCCCCTACTGTTAATCAGGTAGCAAATGCAATTTCTCTTTATATTTTTGGCGAATTAAATAAGGGCATATCAGGAGGAGTTCCAACTTCTTTAGGGTTTACTACTTTTGAAGAAACTATTTTACTAAGAGACTATGTAAGCTCACCTAATCAGTCCGTCACTCACATTTTTAATCATGGGTTAGGTGACTTAGTTATTACTAATAAGCGAGTAGAAAAAACTTTAATTGAAGATATTCCCCAAGCTGAAATAAGTATTATAAATCAAACTACATGGAAAGTTCCTACAACTTTTAAATCTCAATACGAAGTTATTCCAAGGATATTAGAAGGAGCTACTCTTAATAATAACCTTGATTTTCCAGGGCCTGCTAACTTTGTAGCTCCTAATGATCTTAATAATTATAACTTCATTCATAGAGTTACCCCTCTAGGGACTCAGTGGGTAGAAGTAGATTTTGAGGGTAATTGTTATGAAGCTACAAGCTCAGGACTTGGAGAAAATAGAGTTACCTTTGAACTTCAGTATAAGCTAGTATCCTCTCCAGTCTGGACTTTCATCGCGTTAATTTATTTTATTAATGATAATGTTCAAGTTCAAAGATTTACTTACTTAGTTCCTTCTAATTTTTCAGATTTTCCAAGCTCAGAAATTGATTTTAGAATTAGAAAAGTAGAGCCTGATGCTCTTAATAATAACGGGACTAAAGTAGCTCAATTTAGTATTACTTCTTTTAAGTGTTTTTTAGATGACACAAATACTGATATGGTAGGCCAGAATGTTGAGGGGCTTTTCTTAGTTGCTAACACTCAGACATCAGGCTCTTCAAATAAATTTACAGCTCAGATAGATGCTAAGTGTTGGGTTTATGATGCTAGTGCTTCAACCTGGAGCTGGATAGTTTCAAGAAATCCTGCATGGTGGTTTTTATACTTTGCTAGAGGAGGATTTAAAAACTCCTCTGCTGATGGCTCTGCTGTTTTCCCTGAGTCACCAACTTATGGCTGGGTTAATGGTCCAGGCTATGCCGGCTCAACTGAAATAATGTTTGGCGCAGGACTTCCAGATATTGAAATAGATATTGATGGCATAAGCGAGTGGGCTTTGTTTTGTGAAGATAGGGATTTATATTATGATGCTGTTGTAAAAGATGACTCTACTACTAGCGAGATACTAGAAAAAATAGCAAATGTGGGCAGGGGTTCAACTACTTATTATAAGGGAAAGCTAGGGGTTGTTTATGAAGACCCAGAGAAAATACCTTCTGGACTTTATGGAATGGGAAATATTTTAGACGGCTCTTTTTCAGTAGACTATAGTGTCATAAATGTTCCCTCAAAAGTGATCGGAACTTATTCTGATAGGGATAAGGACTGGGAAGCTAGGACAGTAGAAGGTCTAGTTCCTTTTGCAGATACGGATGATTTAAATTTTATATCTCTAGTCTTAGATGGGGTAACAGAAGAACAACAAGCCCAGAGAGAAGTTAATATTTTAGCAGCCCGTCAATACTTTCAAAAAAGATTATATTCTTGGAAAGTAGACCATGAAGGTCTTATAGCTCAGAGGGGGGATCTGGTTTATCTTTCCCATGACTCAACACAATATGGATTTTCTGGAAGAATAGTTGAATTTTTATTTAACGCAAGTCAAGAAATAACAGGTCTTAAAACTACAAGTGAATTTAAGGATACTGCTATCACACATGTTACCATTAGATATCCTGACGGGGGCATGGCAACTTATGCATGTACTATTTTAGGTTGTGATATTGCCTTTAGTGGAAGTTACCCCTTAGCAAAAGCGCCTCAATATCCAAGTGGTAGAGCTAACTTTGATAATACTACTTCAGACTTTGACGGCTCTTATCCTGATGATTTTATATTCTTAGCAGGTCCTAGGGAAACTCCTGGAAAGCTAGTTAGAATAAGTGAAATAAAGGCAGATCAAAATTTTAACTTTACGATTAGTGCAGTCGATGAGGACCCTGCGATGTGGTCTTATGAGTTTGGGCCTCCTATAAATCCTGAGTCATTTAATGACAGTGAAATAGTTTGTAGGGTTTTTAATGTGGGTTACCGGAGAATAGAGCCTGGTCTAGTTTCTATATATTGGGAAGTAGAAGGAGCTGACTTTATTAAAATAATAAATCAGGACACTGGACTTCCAATTGAAGCGCAGGGGGCTTATAGCTTTAGTGGCAGTGAAGTTATTGTTGAATTAACTGCAAGTTCTAAATACACTTTAAGACTAGAGCCTTTTGTAA